>Ga0071330_1042275_pt1 | contig 30817 bp, 18 predicted proteins | sample GBScel77sediment_FD_63802 | JGI IMG/M metagenome (GOLD analysis project Ga0071330, IMG submission 63802) | Hot spring sediment microbial communities from Great Boiling Spring, Nevada - Cellulolytic enrichment Sediment 77C v2 (version 2) | ecosystem: Environmental > Aquatic > Thermal springs >...
GGACCGGCTTTTGCCAGTGATGCCCTGCTGCCGACTTCCGGCCGGAGGTGCTTCAGTAGGAATTAGTGCCGGAGGTTTCCCTCTTTTGGCGAGGATGTGGTGCCAATCCCATGAATGATCTCAACTTTTTGCCCGGCCGTATGAGAGGTTTCCACAGTCTGAAAATTCCCCTCCCGATGCGGGGGTAATTCCCACCGGGCAAAGATATGCCGAAAGTGTGGCTCGGTAGGCTTGGTAAATGAGGGCACTTCGGGCTACGTTTTGGGAAGGTGCGGCCTTATTGGGGGGTGGGAATTTTTTGGGCTTGGGAATTTTTTAAGTAGGGACTTGCCGGCTATTGGTGCCGGGCGGGTTTTCCACCGTTGATTGATTGCTCACCTCACATTTAGTGGTGGCGAGGGGATCTTTATGGCGTCTGCTCCGCTTGTGGTCAAAGGGGCCCGCGAGCACAACCTGAAGAACATCGAGCTAGTCCTGCCGCGAAATCGCCTCATTTGCTTCACGGGGGTAAGTGGTTCGGGAAAAAGCTCCTTGGCCTATGATACCCTGTATGCGGAGGGGCAGCGTCGATACATCCAAAGTCTTTCCACTTATGCCCGGCAATTCTTGGATCAGATGCCCAAGCCGGATGTGGACCAAATCCTCGGTCTCAGTCCGGCAATTTGCATTTCTCAGAAGACCGGAGCGGCCAATCCTCGCTCTACCGTGGGGACATTAACGGAGATCTACGATTTCCTCCGGCTTTTGTATGCCCGGGTGGGGATGTTTTACTGTCCGGACTGTTCGCTGCCAATCGGTACCCAAAGTGTGGAACAAGTGGTGATGGCCATCCGGGCACTAAAGCATGCCGGCCGGGTGTTCCTTCTGGCACCGGTGGTGCGTCAAAAGCGGGGGGAATTCCGCGGGGTGCTGGAAAACTTTTTGCGTCGGGGTTACGAGCGGGCTCGGGTCGACGGGGAATTTTATTGGCTCAATGATCCCCCGGTTTTGGATCGTCGGCTCCGGCATGATATCGAAATCGTTGTCGGAGAAGTCAACCCCGCCAATTTGCCGGAAGAAAAGCTCCGCGATCTGGTAAGGCACGCCTTGCAGCTTGGCGAAGGAGAGTTGGTGCTGTATTTGGAAGATGGTTACGGTGATGGAGCAGGTGCCGGAGAGTACTCCGGCTTGGCCTCGGGGGTGGAAGCACAAGACGGGGCTACCTCCGCATCGGACCAGCGGATCAACTCCCCAGGTAGTTCCTTTTTGGCAGAAGGTGGCGGAAGCCTAATCGGTTCCTTGGCCGAGCAACCCCAGAGGCGAGAAATACGTTTTTTTACACGAAACGCTTGTGGTCAGTGTGGCCAAAGTTTTCCTCCTCTGTCGCCGCAACTATTTAGCTTTAATCATCCTGCGGGAGCATGCCCCGAGTGTAATGGCTTGGGGGAAAAGGAAGGCATCCAGTCGGAAGAGACCTTGTTTCAACCCGAACTGTCCCTCCGCAAGGGGGCATTCCGGCTTTTTGGGCCGTTCAATCGGTGGCCTATCGAGGTTCAGGAAGCCGTCAGCCTTTGGGCCGCGGAATTGGAACGTCGGCATAATCTCCCGGAGGGGGTGGTTCTCAACGAACGTTGGCGGGATCTGCCGGAGGTTGTTCGCCAAGAATTTCTTTGGGGTATTGGGGAGGGAGAGGGTGTTTTTTTGCGACCGGCTTCTCCGCCAGCCCCAGGGACAGGACAGCAGTGGCCGCCCGTGGTTTCCAGCCGGCTTCCTTTGGGATTTTTGCGGGCCTTTAACGAGCAGTGGTTGGACTACCTGGATACCAGTGAAATCCAGCATCTGATCGGTCGGATTCCGTGTTGGGCCTGTAATGGGCAAAGACTGAACCGCATTGCCCGGAGTGTCCGGCTTCGGACCACTTCTCCCAAGTTCGAAGGTCAACCTGAATTAAACATTTGCCAACTGTCCAGCTTGCCCATCACAGAGGTCATCGAATTTCTCGAGCATTTGGCCCTGGAAGGGGTGGCCCGGCGAATCGCAGAACCAATCGTTCGGGAATTGCAAAAACGTCTCGGGTTTCTTGTGGAGGTGGGCGTTGGTTATCTGACCTTGGACCGACCAGCCCCTACGCTGGCCGGCGGGGAGATGCAACGGATTCGCTTGGCGGCCCAATTGGGTCGGCGGCTCAGTGGGGTGCTTTATGTACTGGATGAGCCATCGATCGGGTTACATCCTCGCGACAATGCTCGTTTGCTTCGCACCCTGAAGGATCTTCGGGATCAGGGCAACACGGTCATCGTGGTGGAACACGATGAACAGACGATCCGCTCGGCGGACTATGTGGTGGATTTTGGCCCGGGAGCAGGCGTCCGCGGGGGGCACATCGTGGCAGCAGGTTCTTTGTCTCAGCTGCTTGCCCGTCCCCAAGGGCTTACCGCTCAATACCTAGTGGGTATGCGGAGCATTCCGATTCCGGCTCGGCGTCGGCCGCCTGGTCCCGCCAAGTTGGTCATTCGGGGGGCCTGCCACAACAACCTGAAGAATATCGATGTGGAAATCCCTCTCGGACTTTTCGTGTGCGTAACGGGGGTTTCGGGATCAGGAAAGAGTTCTCTGGTAGAGGATATCATCGTCCAACTTCTGCGACGGGAATTGCACGGGGCGGCCACGACACCAGGGAAATTCCGGGAGGTGGAAGGCCTGGAACATATCCGAAGCCTCATCGCCATTGACCAGTCGCCGATTGGCCGAACTCCTCGATCGAACCCCGCCACTTACACCAAGATCTTTGATGATATTCGGCAGCTTTTCGCCGAGTTGCCCGAAGCAAAATTACGGGGCTTTAAAGCAGGGCGATTTAGCTTCAACGTGGTAGGAGGCCGCTGCGAGGCCTGTGCCGGAAACGGGGCTCAAAAACTGGAAATGGACTTCATGATGGACCTATGGGTTCGATGTCCCGTTTGCGAAGGACGTCGTTTTAATGCCGACACCTTGTCGGTTCGCTTTAAGGGTTATTCCATCGCCGACGTGTTGGAGATGGATGTGGCCCAGGCGATGGAGCTTTTTGCCAATATTCCTCATATTCGCCGAAAGTTGGAGACTCTTCATGCGGTTGGATTGGACTATCTCAAGTTGGGCCAACCGTCGACTACCCTCTCGGGTGGAGAGGCCCAGCGGATTAAACTTTCCCGCGAGCTGGTGAAGCGGGCCCGAAAGGGAACGCTCTATGTGCTTGATGAGCCGACTACGGGGCTACATTTTGCCGATGTGGAGCTTTTGGTTCGCTTGTTGCGAAGTTTAGTTGAAGGGGGCAGTACCGTCCTGGTGGTGGAACATAATTTGGAAGTAATCAAATGTGCAGATTGGATCATTGACTTAGGGCCAGAGGGTGGCGAAGGCGGCGGATATATTGTCGCCACGGGTACCCCGGAGGAAGTTGCCCAGGTGGAATCCTCCTATACCGGTCGGGCTCTTCGAGAGGTATTGGCCCGAGACCGAAAAATTGAAATCCCGGAAAAGGTAGTGCTTTCGTCTGAGGGCCTTTCCTCAAGCGGTGATGAATCAATCCCTGGGGCTGGGGAGGAAGGCCAACTGGGTGGAGGGCAGGCCCAAGATGCCAGCCGAAGCTCTTCTGGTGACGGAGAGGTCCGGCCGGTGGAGGCAGGGGGTTGCCCGGAAGAGGAGTCTGCCGCGGCGAGCGAGCCGGAGGTGATCGCCGTTCGCGGGGCCCGGGAACATAACCTCAAGGATATTTCCGTGGATATCCCCCGGGAGAAACTAGTCGTCTTGTGTGGGCCTAGTGGCTCGGGGAAGAGTTCGTTGGCCATCGATACCCTCTATGCCGAGGGAAGGCGGCGTTATCTGGAAAGCTTGAACACTTATGCCCGGCAGTTCTTGGGCCAAGTTAAACCCCCGGAAGTGGAGCGGATCGAGGGGCTGATGCCCGCGGTGGCCATCGAACAAAAAGGTTGGGGAAACAACCCTCGCAGCACTGTGGGGACCATTACGGAGATTTACGACTTTCTCCGGGTGCTTTATGCCAGGCAAGGGGTGGTGTACTGTCCTCGGTGTCGGGTGCCCACCAGCAAGATGACTCAGGATGAACTTGTCGCCCGGTTGGCTCAAGCTCCCGAAGGGGCTTGGGCTTATCTTTTGGCACCGCTTTCTCTTCAGGGGGGCAATAACAGTTGGCACTTGTCGCAGCAGATTGCTGAACTGGGCTATCAGCGAATCCGGATCGATGGTCGTACGTACACAATCGATGCATTGCCTCGGTTGGGTTTAGGCCGAGAGCACACGGTGGAAGTGGTGGTAGATCGGGTCCAGCCGGGGTGTGTGTCCCGCGGCCGATTGGGTGAGGCGGTGGAAGCTGCCCTCCGGTTGGGCCGAGGAATCATGCGGGTCGCTTGGGTCGACGAAAACCTGCCGGAAACCCGGTGGAAGGTCCAGACCTTCAGCCAATTCCTTAGCTGTCCTCAGTGTGGCCGGGGATTTGAACCTCTAACTCCCCAGCATTTCTCGTTTAATACCCCGCTCGGTTGGTGTCCGGTTTGTCAGGGGCATGGGGTGGTCGATGCGGCAAAAGGGGCGGAGCATGTGGTGTTCGATCCGCAGACTACTGTCCGCGAAATCTTGGAGCAGGCATTTCCCGTAAAGACCAACCCCCGATTGCAAGCGATGGTGGCCACCATCTGCCGTCGGCACGGAATTCCTTTGGAAATGCCTTGGGGCCGACTAAGTCGGGACAAAAAGCGTTTGCTCCTTTATGGTTCCGGTCCCCGGACGAAGTACTACTTGGCCCCATCTGAGGAAGATCTGCTGGCCGATCCCAAAGCCAAGCCGATCGAGTTTCAGTTCCGCGGGATCTTGGCCCCCTCCACTGCCGGGCTGGCGGAAGGACTGCCGGATTTAACCTCAGGCGAAGAAGGCGAGGGACAACTCGAAAAAATCCTTTGTCCCCAGTGCTATGGCAGCCGGATTGGCGAGGTTGCCAGTGCTGTCCGCTGGCGAGAGCGAACCATCTTTGAGGTGTGCGAGCTTCCCTTGGACGAACTTCACAGGTGGTTGGAGGAGTACGAGCCTGGCGACGGCGAAAAACTCATTGTGGAGGAACTCCTGCGGGAGATTCGCAACCGGGTCCGTTTCCTGGTGGATGTGGGGTTGGAGTACCTGACGCTTTCCCGGCCGGTGCCCACCCTTTCCGGCGGCGAGATGCAAAGGATTCGCCTGGCTGCTCAGCTAGGAAGTGGGTTATGTGGGGTGCTGTATGTACTCGATGAACCCACAATCGGGCTACATCCTCGCGACGGGGCCCGGTTGGTGGGGGCCATCCGAAAGCTCCGCGACCTCGGCAACACCGTGCTGGTTGTAGAACACGATCGGCAAGTGATGGAGAGTGCCGACTATATGTTGGACTTTGGTCCGGGGGCAGGTCGGCAAGGGGGGCAAATAGTGGCCCAAGGTTCGCCAGTAGAGGTCCTCCGCTGTCCCACCTCGGTGACCGGGCCTTTCCTCACAGGGGCCAAAACGATTCCCATTCCGGAAAATCGTCGAATGCCCCAGGTGCTTGCTTCTTCAGCGGTAGCTGGCGATCAAGGGGCGGCGGGTGCCAAATCGCGGAAAGCCCCAAAATCAGCCCGGCGAGATCCCCCTGGGCTTTTGACCTCGGAAAGAATAGAGGTTCCTTTCCCCGAAGCTAGGCTTCCCCGGCCGCCCGGTGGGGGATGGTTGGTCATCCGGCGGGCAAGAAAACATAACCTCAAAGAGATCGACGTCCGCATCCCGCTGGGCACCTTAACCGTAGTGACAGGTGTTAGTGGCAGTGGGAAGACGACCTTAGTCCAGGAGATTCTCTATCCGGCTTTGGCCCACCTCCTCCACCGTGCTCAACCTGTGGATTGGGGAGCTTGCGATGGGATTGAAGGTCTGGAGCTTATCGACAAGGTAATTCGGGTAGATCAACGGCCGATCGGGCAATCTTCCCTTTCGGTACCTGCTACCTATACCGGTGTCTTCGATTTGATTCGCCAACTGTATGCGGAACTACCGGAGGCGAAGGTCCGCCACTTTTCGGCCGGCACTTTTAGTTTTGCCAATCCCGAGGGAGCATGCCGGAGTTGTCAAGGCTACGGCCGCAAATTCATCCAAATGCATTTCCTCCCGGATTTGGAAATCACCTGCGACGTCTGCGGGGGAAAACGTTACAACGAGCAAGTACTTCAGGTGCGATATCGGGGTTATTCGATTGCCGATATCTTGGAACTTTCGGCGGGGGAAGCCCTGCGGGTATTTGCCGATGTGGCCCCGATCCGCCGCATCCTTCAGACCTTATGTGACGTGGGGCTGGATTATTTGCCTCTCGGTCAGCCGGCCACCACCCTTTCCGGCGGTGAGGCTCAACGTGTAAAGCTTGCGGCCGAGCTGGCCCGACCTCACACCGGAAAAACCCTCTATATCCTCGATGAACCCACCACAGGGCTTCATTTTGAGGATTTGGCTAAATTGATCGAAGTATTGCAACGGTTTGTGGATCTGGGAAACACCGTGCTGGTGATTGAGCACAATCTCGATCTAGTCAAGGTGGCGGATTGGGTGATTGATTTGGGGCCGGAAGGAGGCGAACGCGGCGGCTATCTGGTAGCTGAAGGTACTCCGGAGGATATCGTTCGGATTGCCCGGGCATACCGAGAAAAGCTGGGGGATAAAGAAACTCGCTCAGGAGCCGAGCCTTCCTCCAAATCTTCCCCCGTATTCCGTTGCTATACGGGTGAATATTTGGAGCCGGTCCTTGCTTCGGGAGTTTACAAGTGGCGGGAGCCTTATCGCCCACCGGAGGAAGGAGAGGCAAGCGGGGAGATGCTTTCCGGCTTGGCCCAAGAGGAAAAGCCTCCTTGGGAAATTGACGGTCGACATTGGCACACGGTGGCCCGAGTGGATCGGAGTGGCCAGCCTTGCTTGTGGGAGGGGAAGCTTTTGGAAGAGGTAGTGGATTACCTCGAGTCGACCGGTAAACTTGGGGAAACCATTTGGAATAAACCGCACGTGGTGGAAATCTATGGTCCCGGGAACCCGCCGCGATTCTTTTTCCAGGCCATTACCTGCGAGCGGTATGTCCTTCGGATGTTGTTTTACTCCTCTCCGGAAGTATTCCAGCAGAGCCGTTTCGTGGAACAATTTAGCCCCAAGGAAGGGGTTAATAAGGCTCGGAACTTCGAAAGCAGCTTGCCGCGGGTCTTCCTCCATGCTCCTCGCGAAGGATGGCAGTGTGTGGAGGTAAGTGCTGCAAAACTTGCGGAGTTGGATCTGCCCGAATTTTGGGAGTTTGTCTCTGCCGCTGTCGAAGGATATCTCCGGCTTTGCGAGGAACTTCCCAGGAAGGATTCGGGGGAACAAGCAGGGAAGGATCGCCGAAAATCCCGCCGGACAGCGGCTATGCCTGAAGAGCAAGGGAAAAGGTCCCTGAATGCCCTTTCCCGCCGGTGGCACTTTTCGCTCAGAGGATTTCCCCGGGGTAAACGACCCATCTGGCCAAAGGGTTTGCTAAAAGAGGTCCTTCGGATTCTCCGTGGATTTTCTTTGACTCCGGATTGGAATCATCCTCAGGCAATCAAGTTTCTTTGGAAGAAAAACCGGACCCTCCTGTTCCAACTTAGAACCAAACACCCGCAGTATTTGGAGCTTCGAGCTTACCTGCCTCCGGGGGCTCGGATGTCCTGTGCCACGGACTCGGAAACCGGGGAAGATGATTCTCCACCCGGTAGCCCGATGGTGCTGCAAAAATCCGACGGATCGCTTGAGGTAGTGCTCCGATTGAGGGATCGCACGGAGCCAACGCTGGTAAAGGTGGCTAGCCTTATCGGGGAAGTGATCGAATGCTGGAACCTTTGTCGAACCCCTGAAGGAAAATCGGCCAGTTCCTGATTTTGTCCGCTCCGACTCCCAAGTTGTCTTGCTTGTGGCATCAATAACCCTATGCCACCGTTCGCTGTCAATGTGTATGTGGGGCACTCCGGTCGGATGAGTGGTGGGTGGGAGCCGGAATGTTGCCCTCTGCGGACCTTCCGTTTCTTGCAACGCAAGAATTTTGTCCTTCTCCCCTTCTTAAAGATTTGGCAGTAGCCACCTTGGCATCATGGAGGGAAACGGGGCCCACTGGCAAAAGGTTATGGGGGCTATGCGGACAGGAGTGGTTTGCCCTCTTTAAGCAAGAGGGTAGCTCAACCTCAGCGAGTGCCGCAGTTTTTTTCTGAACCTCCATTTCTCCCTAGTCTGAGTCGGGAAGACCTCGAGGTTGGCTCTTCACTTGGCCCAAAATACGGAAATTGCTTAGGAAAGCCCCCGGATGGAAACAGTCCGGCTTTTTGCTTTTTGAAACCTATTCGAAACCAAGTCGAGCCACGTGTCCAAGACAATTAAGCGGTTCGGAAAAACAAGTTCCGAATCCCGCCCACCCACTCTCCGGACTACCAATCGGAAGGTGAGAAACGGGAAAGGAACAAAGTGGATTGGGCGTTTGCCCTGGTTGTGGCTCAGGGTAAAAGGTCAGATTCTTAACCGAGATTTTCGGTGGGCCAACTGTATAGGGCCTTAGGCGAAAGTATTTTGGCGAGCGGAGTAGCTCAGGTTGCCACCGGAGATTACTTGCCTCCGCCTTTGTCCGGAATCGTAAAGGAGTAAAGGCAGACCACTGCTCCAGTGGACATCAAGCTCCACGGAGTCCACGGGGCGGGGGTCATCGTGACCCGGCTCGAGCCCGAAACCGTGGCTTTGGCTGCCGGCGGATTGGAAGCTGGTTGCCGGGCCCGAAGGACAAACTGCTGCACACACAGGCACTCTACACCGAGAAAAAGCACATAAAGACCGATGGCAAAAAAGAATGCTCTCGACATTGCCCTCCTACTCCGGCTCTCTTAAAGCCCTGGTTTTTTAATGGCCTCAACCGAGGTCCACTCGGAAGTCTGGAGAAATCGGCGGGTTCGATCGCAACGAAGTCCAACGGCAAAGGCTTCCGTCCCCGGGGGGTGGCAGGGTGTCGGTCCCCAGGGTTTCCCCTTTGAGGAAGGGCTTTGGTGGTAGGCAACCTCCTGCCGGGATGAACTCCGGGCTTGCCGTTTAGCTTTGCTTCCTAGGGGTGAGGGTTTCAGGAAAATTGACCGCAAAACCAATTTCCCTGGCTCTAGCCTCCATTTTTTATGGGCAGGAAACTGCCGCTCGTCTGCCTTCAAGCGGGCAGTGCCCACCGGGAATTTCACTTTCCAAGCGGTATCCAATAACCCGCCTTGGTGGAATGCCACCCCGTAAACTGGGTGATATCCAACGTTCCTGTCTGGGGATTCACCTCCCGCCTGGGGGGAATTGCGGGGTTTGGGGGAAAGTAAGTTTGACTGGTTAGTCGGGGCCTTTTGGCCGAGCTTGGTTCGACCTTGGTTCCCTCCCATATGAATCGGCAAATGGGGCAGGAGGACGGACTTTTGTGGGAAATTTCATGGTTTTTAGGTTATTCGGTTTTGTTGGAAGATGCCGCCTGCCCCATCTGGAGAGACTAAGTTGGGCTTTTCTCTCAGCTGGGAACGACGGTAAAAGTAGGCAGATTGGTTGAGGTTTGTTCCAGGGAGGGGCTGGCCGGGGGAGTTGCGGGCAACCCGCGGGCATGTTTTCCCGAAGTTTGCCTGGGATTGCGGTTACCTGCCCAAACCGGTTCCCAAGGTGGCCCTCCGAGGAGACCGGGGTTTCCGGGGCCTGTTTGGCCTTCAGGACGATTGAGCCAGCGGATTCTAAACCGGCTTAATTCCTGGCGAGCGATTCAATTTGCAAATTGAGGTCACCCGGTTGCCTGACCCTGGGCTTCAGAGGCAAGCACTGGGGTATGACGAACCGAATTCCGCCGAGGGGAGAACAGAGCTTTCCGGAAGAACAAAGTTTCGGTACGGAAAGGTAGACCGGTTGGAATGCCCCCGGGACCTTCTGACTTTCAACGCACTTGGGAACCAGAGATCGGTGACAAGTGATCGGGCAGGAAAGTGCCGACCATTCGTCTCTGGAGAAACGTACAGTATAGAAAGGGAGCATTGCGGACGAAAAACCGATCACAGGAAAAGGCCGCCGGAAGTTTCCTACTTCCGGTATGCCGCTCAGAGTTAGCGAACTTCCAAAGTTACTGCAAATTTGGCCACTCCACAAGTGGCGGTAGCTGGGGCGATCTGTGGTTTCCGCTCCAAAATCTACTTCGCTTGTGGGAAATTTCCAGGAAGAATTCCCCACACAGCGGATTGGGGGCTGCATCTTGTGGCGAAAATTAAACAGAGCAATTTCAGCTTTTGGAGCCAGCTAACCGAGAGGTATAATTTCAGTGACAAGACCTTATTCCCTCCTTCGCAAGACCTACCATGAGACGAGAAGGTCCATTCCAAGATCGTGAGACTGCGGGCGTGGACGAAAGGGCCTTTGCCAGCCGACTTTTCTTGTTGGACACCCTTAGGTGCTCCTCCGCAGCTGGCCTACAGCTTCGCCTTATGGAATGGGCCTTTCAGGAAATTGTGGTTTGGGGGTTCGAATGATGAACCGGATGCTTGGGTCCCCTCCGATGCCGGGAAGTACAACCTTCCAGCAGATTCTGGACGAGATGGATACCGCGGTGGCGGTCCTGAATTCTAAGCGGGAGATTGTTTGGTGTAATGCCCAGTTTCAAAAGTGGTTCGGCTCTTCCGGAGGCACCATCAACGGTGCCTCTTTTTATTCCGTGCTGGGTAACTGCTGGATCGAGGGGCCTGTATTTGCTCCATTTCAGGAGGCAGAGACTACCGGAAACCGGGTGCGAACATTCGTTTCGCTACAGGATGATCGGTGGTTCCAAATGGATGTAAGCTTGTTCTCCGGGGAGGAGGAGTCGGAGGGTGGCTACCTTGTAACCCTGCGGGACATGACCGAAGAGCGAAAAGCTCAGGAACGCTTAGAACGCATTTCCCTGGCAGGGGCCGAGCTTACAAGCCTGCAGCCGGATTTGCTTGTGGGAATGTCCCACGAGGAGCGACTGTGTTGGGCAGAACTCTGTATCAAGAACCATCTCCACGGTCTTTTCCGATTCGATGCGGTGGAAATCCGCCGGTTAAACCGCAAGACCGGAGAATTGGTGAAGCTGGTCGCCATTGGGATGTCCAAGCAGGCGGAAGAGCGGCGACTTTGGGCGGCACTGGAGGGCTCTGGAATCACCGGCTATGTCGCCGCCACCGGTCGGGTTTACCTGTGTGAGGATACCAGCTTGGATCCCCGCTACTTGCCGGGGGCGGAGGGGGCAAAAAGCTCCTTAACCCTACCTTTGCTCTTCGAAAATCAGGTGGTGGGCACTTTTAACGTGGAAAGTCGCCGCCGGGCCGCCTTCTCCCAAGAGGATCTCCGAGTTTTGCAGTTATATTGCCGGGAATTAGCCCGGGCTTTGGTGATGCTCGACCTTTTAGAAGCGGAACGGTGCCTTGGCGGGGCAACAAAGGTGGAGCAAATCCACAGCCGGATTGCCGATCCGGTTGACGAGATTTATTCCGAGGTTTTGAGATTGCAACAGGTGTTGGAAGATGCAGCCCCGGTCGGTTGCGAGGATCTGGCTAGAGGTCTCCGCCACATTTTGCAGCATGCTCAGCGGCTTAAGGAGGTGGTACAGGACATCGGTCAGGAACTGCCGCCCATTCCGGCCGCCGTCGATCAAGCTGCGGAACCGGCGGCCAGCTGTTTACGAGGCCGGCATGCTTTAGTAGTAGCTAAGGATATGCAAGCCCGGGTGAAAATCCGACAGATTTTGCAACCGCAGGGAGTCGGGGTCAGTGCCGTCTGCACCGGACGGGCCGGTCTCGTGATGCTCCAGCACGACACCTACGATTTTGTCATCGTGGAACTCCATCTGGAGGATATGGAGTCCAAGGAGTTCTTCGAAAAGGCAATCGACGAACATGGCTTTTCTCCTCATCGGCTTATCCTCATGAGTGAGTACGGCTATGATCCACATCACAACTTAGTAGCCGCAAGGCAGCGGGGCATCAGCGGTGTTTTCTTAAAAGAGAAGATCTGCGAGCAGCTTGTTCCCACGTGTGCAGCGGTTCTCAAACCATCTCCTCCTCGGTTGACGTAATCTCCTGGATAGGAGGTTGCCTTTTCGATCGGCTCGGGTTTCTTGTCCTGCTGAAAGTTGGGAATTTAACACCACGCTCTGAGTACATAGACGGGAATGCTAAATTCCCTTGCGGCAATGGGAACTGGCCGGTCTGGTAGGCTTGAGAGTTTTATGAAAGTTCGGGAGTAATCTGATAGCGAAAGATGAGTAAAACCCCCTCGGGAATAGCGGTGACCGAGAGGGAGTTTTGTCTCTAGCGGCTTTTTTAGGGGGACCCTCCATCCAACGGAGACCGTCCATCCCGGGGGTGGTGAGTTTCGCGGTAGATCCCGACTTTGTGTGGGTGTGTTCAAAGGTTCCGGGGCGAAGTGTGTAAGGTGAATTGGACGTGAATTATGAGTCCGTGTGGGGGGATTCACGGTTTCCCTCAGTGGGAATTGGGAAGAATTAAGGATTCCTGTGCGGAGTGCGTTCGAAACTTCCGGCTTCTCCCGGCCCTGTTCGAAAGAGCTGTTCCCCAGATGTTGCGTTAGGAATCGTGCACCCACCGGTCCAAAGATTTGCTTGTTGCAGTCGGGTCCAAAAATGGTGTGGGAGAAATGTGGCTCTGGGTTCGGGCTTGGCTACCGGAATATAATTTGCAATCGATTTTGTGTGACCCGGTAGGCGAAAATTTGCAAAAGGTTATCAGGGTGGACCTGTCTTTGGGAGAGTCGCCTGCCCTGGGCACCAAGGGTTTATCTTTTGCTTGAGACTCGGGGGATGGATTCACCCGTGGTGAGGTTCTCCGGAATCCATCGGCCGGAGCGGGAGGAGCATTTTGGGGTAAAGTCGCAGCTCTTACAGACACCGCTGGATATCTCTGAGGAGAGTTTTGGGTGGCGAAATCTGCTGTCTTATTGTGGCTCCTTTTGGGGCATCTTGCTATCTGGGTGACGTTGTACAATCGACTTCACAGTTGGGGTGTCCCGCGGAAAGTGGTCGTGGTAGGCAGCGGCCTCACGGTTGCTTTTCTCGTGGGTTTGCCGCTGGTAGGACTTTGGTGGCTTCTGGGGGGAGGGGAGACCGCAAATCTTTTCATTCTTGATCCCACCGCTTTTCTTTTCTCCTTCGGTGGCGAAAGGAATATGTCCGCCGCTCCGGACAAAAGCTTCGGTCTGGCACACTTGGCTGGGCTTAGCTATCTGGGCTTGTGTGCGGTGGAAGGCCTTTGGGTGGTGATCCGGTGGATCTGGTTGCGAATTCCCCGATCGGTGCCCGGCCTTCGCCAAGTGGTTCGGCGGTCTTTCGACCCGCCGAGAACCGCTCTCATCAATGGTGATTCTAGTCTCGTGGATCGGTGGTTGTTGAGATTGGTAGGTAACCAGTCCCTTCAGTTGGAACTTACCCAATTGGAATTGGAAGTTCCTCAATTGCCGGCCGAGCTCGACGGTCTTCGCTTGGTGCATTTGAGCGATCTTCATCTCTCCGGGCGGGTACCTCGCCGGTACTTTGAGCACGTGGTGGATGTGGTTAATGACCAGCGGCCCGACTTTGTCTTCCTTACCGGCGACATCGTCGAGAAAGAGCAGTGTCTTCCGTGGGCGGAGGAGGTGTTTGCAGGGTTCCGAGCTCGGTACGGCTGTTACTTTGTGCTAGGAAATCACGAATTGCGACTGGACATTCGGCAAACCCGCCGGGCACTGGAGCAAGCAGGATTGATCGACTTGGGTGGCCGGGTTGTAGAAGTGCCTATCTCCCCCCGGACCGAAGCCGAACCTGTGCCCGCGGGACCTTTCGATATTTGTGCCGATTGTGGATTTCTCGGTAGTGGCCGGACTCAAAGAAGCTTTGGTCCAGGCCGGGAGGCCTGGGGCAGAGAAACTTGTGAAGGCGAGGGGGAAAGCTCCTTTGCTCCGGGATTGATAGCTCTTGGCAGGAAACCGGAAGTCTTCCGAAGAGAAGTCTTTCGGGGATCTTCCGTGGTTTGTGGTGGGGATGGGTGTTTCGACTGTCCGCCGGCTACTTCCTGGACAGAAACTCAGTGGACATCTATTCCCCAATATTTGGAGGCCGATCTTCCTCGAGTGATTTTGGTCGGAAACGAGCGGCCATGGTTTCGGGATTTGCCTCCAGTTGAAGAGATAGACGGTTGGCAGTCACCTCGAAGCTTGCGGATTGCCCTTTCCCATACACCGGATCAGATTGTTTGGGCCCGGTCTGTGGGGGTGGATCTCCTTTTGGCTGGACATTTACACGGTGGCCAAATCCGTTTGCCAGGAATCGGGCCGATCGTTTCTCCTAGTAAGTTCGGAGTTCGTTACAACGCAGGATTATTCTTCCTGCCGCCTACTCTGCTATATGTGAATCGGGGATTGTCTGCCCGGTTACCCCTCCGGTGGAACTCGAAACCAGAAGTCGCCTTCTTGATTCTTCGGTCGGGGCCAGGGGCCGATGAATAAGGGCTTGGTCCTTTTCCTGAGCGGACTGGGGCAAACTGCTGTTGGGACCCGGTCTGCGGAAGCCCTCCGCAATTCCAGCCGAGCGAGGTAGGCCCGATTTAGACCGCTTCGAATTGGACTTCAGGTGTTTGGTAGCTGTGCGGTTTGGAGGTTTACTCCGGCTTTCCGACATTGGCGAGGAAATTTGGATTAGTTCTCCAACGGCGGATTGACAGGGCTTCCGCGAAGGATGTTAAGTTATGGTTATGTCACCCGGTATGAAGAGGCAATGTTCCTCACAGTGGAAGGCCCGAAGTTCTAATTCGGTCTCGACGGGAAAAGTTAATCACGGGTTCTTTTTTGCGGGTGCCGGCAGCAAGGTGGGTGTCTCGAACACTTGGGGATAGCGGGAATCAGGTGAAACAATGGTGTATCAAGAGCAGCTTGAGCTAGCCACGCGTGGGCACGGCTACATGCAGGATCTTACCGGAAAGGTGGCGGAGGTGGTTCGTCGATCGGGTATTCGGACCGGCATAGTGAATGTCTTTGCGGTAGGAAGTACCGCGGCAGTGGGATTGATCGAGTTCGAGCCCGGTTTGCAACGCGATCTTCCCGAGCTACTCGATCGGCTGATTCCGCCTAGTCGCAATTACGCTCATGAGCAGACTTGGCATGATGGTAACGGCCATTCGCACCTTCAGTCCACCTGGTTAGGGGCTTCTTTGACGGTACCGGTGGGCGAAGGAAAACTTTTGTTGGGTACCTGGCAGCAGATCTTCCATTTGGAATGTGATATCCGTCCCCGACACCGAACTGTCGTGGTGACAGTCTACGGAGAATAAAAACTCGTGTTCGGAGTCCCTCGATTACGGAGGCATCCCCAGGAGGGGCACTTCCCCTTAATCCAACCATCTACGAAGGCGGTCCCGGGAGGGCCTTCTCACTCATTCCCGAGGGACGGTTCGATAAAAGCGGAGGACTTTTTCCCGCACGATGGGAGCTTCTGCTTCTCCTTCTGCGACTAACCGTTCCAGGAATCGGCGGTAAGGCTCAAGCCCCTCGGGGTCGGGCAAGGCTACCTCCTCACGGAAAAGGTCATTTTCCCGATCCCAGCGGAAAACAAGCTGATGCCCCCCTTTGCCATCAGCTTCATAAAAGTAGGAAACCCTATGGCGGAACTTTCCCTGGATCACCCCCGCAAACATGAAAATGATCAGTCCCACTTTGCCCACCTGTTTTCGGGTAGCATGGAGTGGGGGACCAGTCAGCAGGGAGCGGAGTTCCTCCAAAGTATCCGCATGGAGGCAAGAGGCAATCCGCCGCCGGCCTTGAATGAGGGATAAAAAGGCTGGCACATCTCGGCCCCAAAGGTAGGCATACCATCGTCCAGGACCAATTTCGTGGGCGAGGTAACAAGCGGGTTGATCGGCTGGGCTCCGTAATGCTTCCGCGATTACTTCCGGACTGTGCACTGTGATGATGGGTTCTCCGGGAGGAAGGAGATGTAACAGGGCAGCCAGAAGGGTACTTTTGCCGGCCCCCGAGGGTTTGGCCGCCGTCAAAATGGATGCTCCTCGTTCGATTGCCCGCATGGCATAAGCAGCCATAAGCGGGCTAAGAGTCTGAGCCCGGAGAAGATCCACGATGGTCAGCGTTCGGCCTCCCCGTTGGTTCAGTGCCTCGATTTGCTGAAGGTTTCTGGCTTCTACGTCCATGGGAGATGCCCTTGATGGCCCGGCCGTCCACAGATCTTGGCCCCCATAGTAAACACTGACCGAGGCTTTGAGAAGGGTTATCTATTTTCTCGAGTTTTCCTCAAGATTTTTACCTCTTATCCATCATTATTTTGCCGAACCCCGATCTTTCCCCAAATCTCTTCATCCTGCTTCTTGGCGTTTTAGAACCCCAAATTACCTGCCAAACCTAATCTCAATGACATACCAAGATTGGTCCGCCTGGGGCAATACCTCCCTGAAGTTTTGCTGGAGGCCGAGTAGTCAAAGCAAATTTCTTGCGTTTTCCAGTCTTTGTATTTTGACTATCCACGCGGATCTCTCCCCTTAACCTCTTCTTTCCAGTCTCGAGCTGGGCAAGGCAATCTGGGAGGACAAGTAACGAGCCTTATGTCGGCAAAAAGTGGCCGGATCTGCACACACCTAAGGTTGTGCCTAGGTTCTCCCTAGGTGCAACTCTCTTCGGTGGCGGTCCGTTCCACGAAAAGGGAGGACGGCCTCCAGTTCGCTGAGAGTACCCGGAAGTGTTCAACGCAGAAGCACACCCAACCTGTAAGGAATTTCTCGACTGACTTGTGGCCAAATTTCCGAAGGTATTTAGCTCAAAGGTATTCAGCTCAACATTGTGATTGTTGGGTGTCGTTGGGACACTTGGGACAACACGTTTCCAGTGTTACCCAGAAGAACTCCCCGCCGGGGCAAGGCTTTGAGTAACCATATTTTTGGAGAAGGATCCCCAAAGGAGTAGGTTGGACTACTTGGTCAAGGCCGAGGAAGATCCGCCGATAATTCCCCGGATCCACTTAGAGATTCACTCCATCACCAAGGCTTTTGTCTCTTGCTGCATATTTGCCGGATTGGAGGAATCCCGGCTGTCTTCTGTCACCACCATCGGCCTGGCACCCAGTTGTGCTCTTGCCGCCACACCAATTTCCCTTTTCAGTAGGGGGCAGTAACCTGCGACTTTCCCGGTTCGAGAAGAGTTGTGGCAATGCCGCTTCAATTGGGGGGAAGTGTTTTCCCGATGTGAAGACCTTCGGCTATAAACGAGCATTCAAAGCACGGCCGGACCAAGTCCGGCAGGGAGGTCACCGGGATTTGGCCATACGTACCAATGGCTGAACTACCGAGGGAGGGAGAGAAACAGTCTTTCCCGCACCGCTGATTCGGCCGAATGCTTCCTGCCAGTCACAAAGGACCTGAGTGCCTCAGTTTCCATAAACCCCCAGTTTCAATGAACCCCCGGTTTCCAGGAGCTCAACCCCCGGTACGTTGATGCCACAGGGGTAACTTGTGGTTTTTGGTGCTACGGTGCTATTATCACCGCTGTCAGCTCAGCCCCGTTCGAAAAATCTCTCGGTCCAGCCACGTGGCCATCCCTTGAGATTGACAAAGCTCGCTTTTCATAAGCTGACAGAAAGATTCCTTTGTGAACTATTCCCGAAGATAAATAACGAACAAAGTTGCCCCGATTGCAGGCAAAGCGAGTGCAGTGTGTTGAGAAGAATACTGACACCGGTATTGGCTTTCACCTGGGCAACGAGAGCCCTCGAGGACGGCTTGGCCCGGAGAAGGTCCCGTCGGGATTAGGCCCCAAGAAGGTCAGGGGTCACCACCCACCGCAATTCCCCCGCACCCTCTTCCAGCTTTTCTTCGAAGTCCACACAGGCCACACCTCCTTTGGCCAAATGGATTCGGGCCTGAGGGGCCCCCACAAGTCGAGCCAGAAAGACTTCTAGATCCGGGGAGTGGCCTACCCAGCCAACCATCGTTGCCCCGGCACTTTGGGTCCGGGTCAATTCTAGAAGATCGTTCAGATTTCCCTCGGGGGCTAAAGCATCGGTGGACACAAGCGTGGGTGCAGTGGTTCCCTTTTTCGACAGCACTTTCACCCAGATCTTGGCGGTTTCCTGGGCCCGAGTGTAAGGGCTAGTTGCAATCCAGGTGGGGAGTACCCCTGCTTTGGCCAAGAGCCGGGCCATTCGACGGAATTGTTTTCGGCCCTGTTTAGTTAGCGGACGGACCCGGTCGTTGGGCCACTTGGCGGCATCGCTTGGTTCAGCCGGAGCATGGCGGACGATAAAGACTCGCACGGCATTATCTCCTTGTCCTCAGAGCCCTTCCCTTCCCCCGGCTATGAATAGTCCCATGCCCCATCGCTTACGAAGAGTCTCTTCCCATGGAATTCGAGGGATCCATATCCATGCCGCGGTTTTTTTCTCGAAAGTATAAGTTAACGCAATTTTGAGCCTGGGAAATTCCCTCGGCAAGCAATTCTGATCAAAAAATTGGGCAACTGGATACCTTTAGCACTATTTGGGGCCGAGTTCCTTCGAGGTCGGTTGGCCGCCGGGACTATTTCTGCCGCCAGAAGAGGTCGTCCGGAATCCCTACAAGCCTCTGGACCTCTGCTATGGCGGCTTTAAAGCGTTTGGCGTCGGCCGGATAACCGGCGGTAGCACGGAGGTGGGGAACGCGGTCCTGCCAATACCGGTTGAATGCCTCCAGCACAACCTCCCGAAGGTACTTTGCCAGCATGGAGGCAGCAGCCACTGCCAGGTATCTTTCCCCCTTCACGGAAAAAAGAATCTCCAGCCAGCCTTTCTCCCCCTCAATTCGATAGGCACTTTCCTCGTGGGTTTCCCGAAGAACGGAGCAACCGGATAGTCCGAAGTTCTGACACCATCGCTCCAGAAGATCTCGGTAATAAACTCGCCCACCTTGTCGATCGGCAAGCACAATGGCCGGCAAGGAGCACCTTTCAATAACGCTCTCCCGGAGGAGTTCCGTCCATACCTTCCAAAGAACTTCCGCTTTGTTGCCCAGTTGGCGGAGTCGGCAGTTAAACTCGAGCTCAAAAATGATCTTGGCTCGGTACTCCACCAATTGAATCTGATGTTGTGTGAGGTTTGCTGCCAGTTGCCCAGTAACTTGGGAGAAAGTCGCTTGGTCTATCACTTGAGGAATCGGTACGTCATACTGGGCAAGCCAGGGAAGATTCCTGGAGACATTGCTTGCCAAGGGATCGGAGAAGTTCAAGAGGGAGCGAAATGTGTCCCCTTGCCAACCGGCTAGCTTAAGGAGGGGCAGGACTCCTTGTTCTAAGGCCTGGAGGTCTTTCCGGGAACGATAGAGCTGCTTGGAATCGGCAATAGATATCAGCTGGTTTTTCCCTCCGATAACCGAAGATCCTCCATGGATGGCAAAGGCCTCCCGCAACCGATGATCGAGATTTTTTCCGTCCGGTTGCTCTGCACTAGGCGGAAACCGCCATTTGCTCACCGCAACCACAAGGGGCCCGATTTTCGGCCCATAGCCTGCTTCGTCGATTCCCACAAGCTCCATCGGGTGAAGGCCCTCATCCAAGAGGAACAGTTCCTAGAAGGCAGTGTATGGAGAGTCTCATCACTCTGGAAACTCGGAATAATCCAATCTGACTACCACGTTAGCCCGATCCGTTGATAGTTTCCTCTCTGATTTGGCTAGCTATTGTGGTTCTTCCGGACTGCTTACACTCTCGAAAGGATTTTTCTAGAGGTTTCCTCGGTACACCCAACGAAAATCGGTGAGGGCAAAGCCCGAAAAGGTGGGTAAATGAAAGCCAGAGCCGATTTTGGGCCGCCTGCTTACGGGAACTCTTTTCGATTTACCATTTCTCCCGAGGCTTGAGGCTTTCCTGCTTGCCTCTGGAAACCACAGACTCACCGGGGCAATCAACCTCTTACTGGGTCCCATCTTAATGGTAACGCACTTCTCGATATCTCACCAGGTTAGGGCAGTTGCCGGCGGTGTAAGGCCTTCCTGCAGGGGGTGAGATAGGCTCAAGGGGAAACCGGAGGCTCGAAGGTCCTTGGGCAGTAATTATGGTGCACCAGAATGCCCGGGACCGATTCTGCCCTTACTCACGGAAAGCCATCCCACGGGGCGAGGTAGGCAAGGAGATAGCACAATCGGCGGGTGAGGATCCTTCTGTGCTACAAAGGGGAAGCTTAAACTATCGGTTCAAACGTACAGTAATGAAAGACAAACCGGTGAATCGGTCCCTTCGGCTTTCCCAAAAGCAGGCCACGTCCGGATTGAGGCAAATCCGGCCTTAACCCGGGGCAAAGTTTTGCTCGCTTGAGATTTACACTTCCTCAGGAGTTCTTGGGAGAAGTTGATCTAGTTGCTCCGCCAGGGATGCCCACGACCGAAGGAGGGCCTCGAGTTTCTGGGGGGAAGATGCTAGGGTGGAAGATGCCTTTTCAGAAGATGGACTTCCGGATTGAACATCATCCTGCTTGCAAGGGGGTGCTGATCCCTTTGGTTGACCGCTCGCAGGGCTACTTGCGGACAAAGGATCTGCTTCCTGAGGCTGGGAGCCGGCACGACTTTCCGGCCGAATGGGCACAATGAAAGGAGCAAGCTCAGCCTCTGAGGGTTTCTCTCCGCAAGCCTGCGAGCTGGTGCCTTCGAGGCTTTCCCGGGATCGCAGTTCCATTTGGAGTTGATCCAACCCCTCAGCCAATTGGGCAAAGCGTTGGTCCAGTCTGCGAAGATGACGGAAAACCTGGTCGAACCAGTCTGCCGAAGAAATTTTTTGCTCCGTTTGTGCCGCAAGTTGATGGAGCACAACTGACCATCCGTCAAGCAGGGCAAGCACAAACCGTTCTACCTCCCCCCAGATTTCTGCCAGCCGGGCAAGAACCTCTCGAACTGGTTGGAGATCAAGGGCCCATTCTTCCAGTAGACTGGCAGGACCTTGCTCCGAAAGTTTGTCCCTCGGAGTATCGGGACCGGTCTGAGTCGAAGCACAGGGGGACTCGCTCGGGCTCCGGCCGGGAGGGGCACCGGGTTCGGGAGGTACCGCTTCACCTGATGGAGGCGTTGGCTTTTCGGAGAGAAACTGCGAATTCACAGCGTTACCTCAATCCGTGGGGTTTTGCTTGCCGGATTGGCCGATCTCCTTGGGCTTTAAGTTCTAGGTGGTAGCGGCTGGGGGTTAGCCGTCCACCTGTGCCCGGAATGTCAATCTGGGATGACTTTGCGAACCAAGTGTAAAAAACCGGCGGAAGGCCCAGCTTGAGCACTTGCACCGAGCATCGATCTTCTGTTGCCTTGAGTCACGCAACGGGGGAGTGGACTTCGCCCTACCAAATTTAGGTCATGGAAGCCAAGGAGGCAAAAAATCTGGGCAATTTGGGCCGGATGGTGGTTTGACGATCCTTTCTTATCGTTTCTTCAAGAGCCGTTCCGGCCCGTCGGGGGATTCGCTGGCGAGGAGAGCCTCCTGGGGCACATTTGCAGTTAGAAAAATCGCACGTAAGCATAAGCAACAGAAGACTCAGACGTAACCGATAGCAGAGTCATACATACACAAGAAGGAAGATTGGCCCTAGCCGAGAAGTCTAGGGATTTGGTGTGCTGGCAGAAATTTGGAGAAGGCACCCTCGCTGGGGCCCCTTCAGTTCTTCTGGAGATGAACCGAAGAGAACGGAAGTGCTTTTCGACTAGACAGGAAATGTTTTTGGGTTGCGGTTGAACGTTCCCGATTCCCTCGGTTTTCCGATCGAATAATATCCGATGGATTCCTCCATTACTGAACCTAATACTGCCCGGGTGAAAGGGACTTTCTTGGCGGGATGCGAACTCCGGGCGGCTTGGGGGCTGCCCAAGCTCTATTGGCCATCAACGAACATGGTTAGGACTTGCACTGGCTTCGGCTCGGAAATAGCTTACCGAGGGCAACCGCTGGTTGACGGAGTTTAGCCTGAAAGAGCCCGTCGCGGAGTGGCACGGAGGTGGGGGGCCAAGCTGGGTGTTGGCTTAGCGACAAACGCAGCCGGCTACTAGGGAGTCATTGGGGAGAGCTTGCTATCCCGGGTCGTCCGAAGTTTGACATCCAAGCTTTCCCCAGCTGACGGTCGGGTCGGAGAGAGGATCGGGTATCCGTCCATGTTCGGGGAGAATACTCGATGCCAAGATTTCGGGCAGATCGGGACTTCTGGCGGGAAATGCAGGATTCTTATGAATTGGCTCGGGGGCAGTTGCTTTCTCGCCTTGGGCCCGAGGGGTATTGGGTGGGCCGGTTAGCAGATTCTCCCTTAGCGACGGCTACGGCGGTGGCGGCTTTGGCTGCCTATACGGCTGCCAAACTCGGCAGGTCCCTTCTAGAACCTAAGCGGCAACAAGGCGGCGGAGACTTTCCCACCCAGCGACAAACCCCCATCCTTTTTGTAGAAAGCGAGGATCGGGAACGAATAGGCAAAGGTCTTGCCTATTTAGTGGCCACCCAAAGAACCGACGGAGGCTGGGGGGATACCGACCGGGATCCCTCCAACATTGCCACCACGGCCTTGGCCATGGCAGCCTTCCAACTAACCGGTTGTTCCGAGGTACATCAGAGCGTTTGGGAAGCAGCTTGCCAATACTTCCACTCTCAGGGTGGGGTCGAAGGAATTCTTGCCCGATATGGAAAAGACAAGACCTTCGCCGCTCCCATATTAGCTGCCTGTGCTGTGGCTGGGATTGTTCCCTGGAAAGTTGTACCCCAACTCCCATTCGAATTGGCGGTTTTGCCGCAGCGGTGGCTGGGTTCGCTGGGACTCCCGGTGGTCAGTTTTGCAATCCCCGCATTGGTGGCCATCGGCCAGCTCCGTTGGTATGCTGGGGGAAAAAGGTCCTTTCTTTGGCGACCATTCCGCCAGTGGGCTTGTGGGAGAAGTCTGGAAAAAATTCAAATGATGCAGCCCCCAAGCGGGGGCTTTTTGGAGGCTATCCCCTTAACGGCGTTTGTGGTGCTGAGCCTTTGTGCCATTGGGCAGCATGAACATCCCATAGTGGAAAAAGGTATCGAGTTCCTGCGGCGGACGGCCCGGGCAAATGGCTCTTGGCCTGTGGATGTAAATTTGGCCACCTGGCTTACCTCGTTGGCTGTTCAGGCTCTTTCTCACCGAAGTCCTCAGGATTTGGAGAAGATAAACCTGCGGTGGCTCCTTGGGTGCCAGCATCGGCAGATCCATCCCTTTACAGAATCTCCTCCCGGTGGTTGGGGGTGGACAAGTGAACTGGGAGCAGTTCCCGATGCCGACGATACCTCGGGAGCACTTTTGGCTTTGGCCCGATGTTACACCTCGGGTTGGTCAAGGAAGGATGAGTCCGGCGGAGAAGGTTCCGGGTCGGTTGTCCCTCGGGCACCGTTGGGAAACATTTCCCAAGAGGAGCTTAAGGAAGCAGCTCTGGGGGGTATCCGGTGGCTTTTGGCCCTTCAGAATCGTGATGGTGGTTTTCCCACTTTTTGTCGGGGTTGGGGCAAGTTACCTTTTGACCGAAGTGCTGTAGACCTAACGGCCCATGCCCTGCGAGCCCTCCTTGCCTGGTCGGAGATCCTCTGGGGGCCGGAGGTAAAGGGTTTCCTTGCAGAAAATTGGCCGGCCCTTGCATCCAAGAAAAAAGCAGGCCGGGTTACCTCTCCGTTTTCCCAACTAAAACCCGGGTCTTTACCTTCTGATTCGGGTATTGCTAACTCTCCTGGTTTTGCCGGGGGGCCTTCCAGCGGTGACGGTGAGTTCGACCTTATGGAGCGGATGCTTGCGGCAAGTGCCAAAGCTCTCCAATTTTTGTTTGAACGTCAACGGGCAGACGGAGCTTGGGAACCGCTTTGGTTTGGGAATCCCTTCGAACCAGGGGAACTCAACCTCGTGTATGGAACTTCGCGAGTGCTCCTGGCCTTGACCGAGATTTTCCCTAGCGATTTGCCAGCGATCCGAAAAGGGTTGGAGTTGCTAGTGGCCAATCAGAACTCCGATGGAGGGTGGGGAATGCGTTGGGGCATGATTACCAAAGGCCGGGCGATCCCTCCTTCCCGTAAGCGATGGGCCTCTTCTTCGGAGCAACGGGATGCTCTTTCCTCGGTAGAAGAGACCGCTTGGGCGGTCGAGGCCCTTGCAGCCGCTGCTAAAGACGGTTATCCGAGTGGGATTCGAATTAGCTCCACTCTTTGGGATGGGGCCTGTTCGCTTTCTACCTTTGTTCGGGCTGAGCAATGGCGAGATCCTGCTCCTGTCGGGCTTTACTTCGCCCGTCTCTGGTATTACGAGGAACTCTATCCGTTGATATTTGCCGTCGCTGCCTTGGGCCGGCTTTTAAACCTCCAAACCCCCCGACCCTCAAGGAAGTCACAGGTCTGACGAAATGCACTCACTGCGAGGAAAGGAGTAAGCGGAGAAAGAATTCCTCAATCAGGTTTCTGTGGAAAGCAGGTTACATCCATCTAGTCAATCTTCCAGAGGAAAACTTTCTCCCACGTTTGTTTTAAACGTTTGCTTCCCTTTTGGCTTCCAAGAACTTCCCGCATTGAATCATCGCGATTTTGGAGAAGATTGATTTAAGGTGGACTGATTATCCGTGGCTGATCAGCGGCTGGCCGCGGGGCAAACTCGCCGTAGGTAGCCCGGCTGATTACAATTTGGTTGATACTCGCTCAAGGAAAGAAGCTGGGGGAGATCTCCCCTTCTGGTTTCCGTGAATTGGACCGGCAGGGGGATCGCAGCCAATTTTTGGCCTCACGGCAAGGGAAAGATTCTAGAGACTAGAATCGGGGTTGTAGTTATTACTTTGGCGGGAGATTTGGTGTTTGTTTCCAAGCCGGTGATGAACATTTGTCCGAGTAAGAAATTGGAATGATGACTTCAGGTGCGGGGGCTTCAGAGAAATCGGTTGCGGTGGCGGATTATCGGCAAGTACCCCCGCAACGGGCCTTGCGGGAAAAGCTTCGGGAGGAGGCCAAGCTTGCAGCCAGCCGGCTTTCTCCCGGTCAGTGGTTATCTCGTAGAAAGCTGGAGGATTTGGCCCACCAGACACTTCGCGAATTAAACCTAGGGGAGGATTATCTGGGGTGGATGATGGTGGCCATCGCCAGTGCCTTTTGGCGGCCGCAGATTTTGGCTGTTCCCTACTCCCGCCGTTTGGTGCTTCTGCCCCATTGCCTACGGGATCCTTCTGAGTGTCGGGGGTATTACACGAGCGATGGACTGGTCTGCCAGAAGTGCGGTTCTTGTCCCCTCGGTAACCTCGTTCAGTTGGCTCAAAACCTCGGATGCAAGGTGCTTGTGGCAGAGGGATCCCCCGCAGTTGCTCGATGGATCATTGATGGAGAGGCCGATGCAATCTTGGGGGTGGCTTGTCTGGAGTCGTTGGAAAAGGTATTCGATCGGCTAGTGGCGGCCGGCCTGCCCGCTATGGCGATCCCCTTGGTTCGCGATGGTTGCCGGCAAACCGAGGCGGATGTCGATTGGGTCGCAGAGATGATCTGCACGCCCTATACCGGCGAGGCAGTCGGAACTCGGACCTTCCTGCATATGCTTCGGGCAGTGCGGGAGCTTTTTCGGCCTGAGAGATTACGAGGCCTTCTGGCAGCTAGTTTTGCCGACTCAAAAGATTCATTTTCCGAACTGCAAGTTGTAGATGGGAAATCCCTTTCGGAGCTTGACCCGGAGACCGCCACGGCGGCCATTGCCTGGGATTTTGTTCTGCGTGGGGGCAAGTACTTCCGTCCTCTGCTTTGTGTGGCGGCATATGATGCCGTCACCGGCCAAAGAGCTTTGTCATCGCTTAGCAGAAACATTCTAAACACATGGCCAGATGCTCTCTGGCGGGTGGCGGTAGCGGTAGAGGTCTTTCACAAGGCTTCCCTCGTGCATGACGACATCGAGGATAACGACTCGGACCGCTATGGAATGCCGACGGTGCATGCCCGGTTTGGAGTACCCCTAGCACTGAATGTGGGGGATTTCTTGATTGGCCAAGGATATCGCTTGCTAGAGGTAGCGGGCCGGGAGCTTGGAGCGGAGGTTCTGGCCGATCTTCTCGCTATTTTTACTACCGCCCATGTGAAGTTGTGTCGGGGGCAAGGGGCGGAACTTGCCTGGCGGGACCGGGTGGGGGAATTTTGCGACCCAGGAGCCGCTTTGCGAATTTATGCTTTGAAGACCGCCCCGGCCTTGGAGGCAGCCATTGCCGCGGGACTCCGAATTGCCGGCCCCTTGCCCCTGCCACGGGAACTGCTTGGGCGGATTTGCCGGCATTTAGGAGTGGCCTATCAAATCCAAAATGACTTGGACGATTGGGGTGCAACCACGGCCGTTGCTCGGTCCCCTGGAGGTGATGCACAAAAGCTTCGACCAACTCTTCTATGGGCTTTGGCCGCTCAAGCGGTTGGGCCGGAGGAGACTGCTCATCGCTTTCGACATTGGCGAAGCACTTCGGACCCGGCCGAAGTGCAACGGGGTGTGCGACAGTGGTTCGAGGAAACTGGGGCTTTTGCCAGGGCTCGACGGCTAGCAGAAAAGCATCGGGAACAGGTCCAAGAGCTGGCTCTTCAGGTGCCAATGAGAGAATTGGCAGATTTCTTCCTGCAGATCGAGGAGCTTATTTTGGGCTAAACGTTGGCAGGGGGCCTACCTTGCCGGAATTGGCCGCTTGCTCCAATTGAGCGGTTGGGACTCGCCGCTGGAACACACGAGGTCCAAAGGAGGCACCGGGATTCAAAAAATTGTTACCTCCTTCACGAAAAGCGGACAACCACACGAAAGTGGGAAGCTCTGACAAGAGACTGGATTGGGTTTACCTCACAGACTCTCTGTAGGAGTACCTTCCCCGCAAACAAACTTGGATATCAGCCCAATCACGGGCTTTTTGTTCGGACAAAAAGGTTTACCCATCAGGGTTAAGCTGCTGAAGCCTGAAATTCTTTGACTATCACGGGCCTTAACCGTTTCGGGGAGCCACGGGGAGAGAAGGGATTGTTGCGGGTAGCCTATGTTGCTGCGGGTTCTGGTACGGCTTACTGCGGGGCTTGTTTTCATAGTGCGGAGCTTGTCCGAGCACTCCGCCAGAAAGGCGTGGATGCAGTCCTAGTGCCGGTTTACTTGCCGGTGGAAATCGACACCCAGCCTCTGCCCCAAAGTCGGATCTTTTTCGGAGGGATAAGTGTTTTCCTAGAGCAATATATCCCTCTATTTCGCTGGACCCCTGGGTGGCTTGATCGTCTTTGGAATAGCCGGTGGATGTTGAGTTTGGTGGGTCGGCTGGCTCAGTCCACCTCTCCGGAAAAATTGGGTCCTCTTACCCTTTCCATGCTCGCCGGGGAAGAGGGCTATCAAAGGAAGGAATTGGAGGGGCTGGTCTGGTTTCTTCGCAAAGAGCTTCGACCCGATGTTGTACATCTTTCCACTGCTCTTCTGGTAGGAATGGCCCGGGTCATTCGGGAGGAGCTGAAGATCCCGGTGGTGGCAAATTTAGCCGGAGAAGACAGCTTCCTGGAAGGATTGCCCGACCGCTACCGACTTGAGGCCCAGAAGCTGGCGGCAACTCGGTTGGCCGAATTAGATGCTTTGGTTGCCCTCAGCTACTATTATGCCTTCCGAGCTAGTGACTATTTCCGACTGCCTGGGGAAAAGGTGTGGATTATTCCCCCGGGAGTGGCGGTACCGGAGGGGCAGCGGGGCGGTAATGGCCACGGTCGGGAAAAGGCCCAGCGGCCAGAGATTTCGTTGGGGTATTTGGGCCGGATCTGTGCCGACAAGGGTTTCCCCCTCCTTGTGGCTGCAGCTTGCCAGTGGGCCAGGAGTCGGTGGGAACCACCAATCAACTGGCTTGTTGCGGGTCGGATTGAGCCTTCCTTCCGAAAGGAGTTTTCTCAGCTTTTGGAGCAAGCCCGACGGGTGGGTGCTTGGGTAGAGTATCTGGGGCCGGTCGATCGAGAGGGTAAGGAAAGGTTCTTTGCCGCCATCCAGGGGTTAATCCTTCCTTCGACAATCCCTGAACCCAAGGCAGTGACGGCCATCGAGGCAGTGGCTCGGGGTATTCCCGTGATCGCACCGGCTCATGGGGCCTTTGTGGAGATCGTAAAACAAAGTGGTTGCGGAGAACTTTACTGGCCCAATGAACCCGACCAATTATGTAAGACCCTGAGGCAGTGGGTTCTAGGGACCGAGCACCCTGTTGAGTTAAAGGCCGATCGAGTCGAGCAGAGGCTTTCCTCAGTCCCAAGCAACTGTCAAGCTGGAGATGAAGCACACCAGGGTTCGGTAACTCTCGATGGGACCTTGGCAAAGATACCGGATTCAGCCCGGTGGGATTCCCCCCTCTGCCTGGCGGAAATCCGGTCGGACCTTACCCAGGAACCCGGGGGGCAACTGCCCGGAGGGATATCTCCGGGCTTTCAGATCAGCGGGGAAGGCAACTTGCCGGCATTTCCGCGGCTGGGACCATCTTACTACCGAGCCGAGAGGATGGCCAAACAAACCCTTGCTCTTTACCGACTTTTGCTTTCAGGGAGGGAAGGGGATTCCCCAAGGCCGGCATAATCGGCCCCATTCAGGCTTTGCACCACCGATCGCAACCATGCTTCCAACCGTTTTTGCATGGCTCCCAGTCGCTCAGGCTCTTCTGCGGCCCGATCGGTACTCTCGGCAGGATCCTCTTCCAGGTTGTAAAGTTCCCACCTGATCTTCCCCTTGGCGGTCTCGATGCGATGGAGTTTCCAATCCCCTTCGATCCAGGCAGCATGCCCTGGGAACTGATCCGAGGGATAGGGGGGATCGGGCAGTTGACCAGCCCGTTGACTTGGTCCGTCGGGGGGCAGATCTTCACCTTTCTGCTGAGCGGCAAGCAACTCCGCCATCCACTTGGCACTCGGGGTAGAAATCCCCGGTGCGGGATAGTGCCAAAATCCCAACGGTACCGGCCTTCGCTCCCATTTGCCTTCGATGACCGGGACCAAGCTGATTCCATCCAAAGGAAGATTAGCTGGCGGTTCAATCCCCACGATTTCCAGGATGGTGGGGAAGATATCGGCCGAGCAACAGCGGACCCGAGTTACCCGCGGTGTGCGAATTTTGGCGGGCCATTCCAGGAAGGTGGGCACCAGCAACCCCCCTTCGTAAATTTGCCCCTTATTTCCGCGGAAACCACCCGTCGAACCCACCTTCGGCAAAGCACCATTGTCACTGGTGTACCACAGGATAGTGTTTTCCCGAATTCCTAGCTCGGCCAGGGCCTGCCGAAGCATTCCAAATGCCCGATCGATGCCGGTAATCTCGCCGTAAAACTCTCGCAGGGCGGGTGGTTGATCCAAGTACAAGGCTCGGTCTTCTTCGGCAGCTTGATGGGGAGCATGAGGAGATCCAAAACAGATCATAGCAAAAAATGGTCGGCCGGCCTCGGCCTGCTTGCGGATCCATTCCAAAGCAACTTGCACGGTGACCACTGAACTTTCACCCTGGAAGGGCACAGCGGTGCCTTCGTCGGAGAAAATCGGATTGTTGTCGAAGAAATTGGGCGAGCTGACCCATCGCTCAAAACCCATCCGCCCCGGATGAACCGGGCTTGCCCGATACACCGAGCCCAGGTGCCACTTGCCGAAATGCCCGGTGGCATACCCGGCTTCGCGAAGGAGTTTTGCCAGGGTGATCTCCTGCGGCCGGATCGGATAACCCCAGGTGAACACTCCCATCCGGTTAGGATGGCGACCGGTGAGCAAGGTGGCTCGGGTGGGCGAGCAAACCGGAGCCTGGGCGTAAAACCTCTCGAACCGCAATCCCGATCGGGCTGCTTCATCCAGATGGGGCGTTTTCAGAACGGGATGCCCTTGATAGCCCACATCACCCCATCCTTGATCATCCGCCACGACCAAAACGATATTGGGCCGATCCGCTCTCGAACCTGAGGCAAAAGCCATCGGCCCCAGAAGCTCCTTCCCTCCAGGGGTAAAAAGGCACAAGATGCCAGAGACTGCCAAGGCCCAGAACCGGCATCCGCGGGTTTGCCGACAGAGCCTGCTGGGGAGTAAACTTAAGGAAATGCTGCTAGGTGATCCGACTGTGGTCAACATCGAAGTCTCCCTCTTCACCCTGGTGTCGGCCCTTATGGCCCAACTTCCCGATCCACCTTAGTCGTCGGCCAATCCCTACTTGGTACCTTTAGAGCCACCGACACGATAGCCCGACAACACCGGGCTGGCATCGGCCGGCAAGCGGGTGTTGGGTAGTTTTCGATCGGTCTTTTCCACCTACCGGTGTTGCTGCCGCAAAACCAATCTGGCACGGCGGACGGAAAAACAATCATCCCCCGAAAACACAAGCCACATCTCGGTCCCGTCTTCACTCATCCATTTGGTAGGAAAACAGCCACTTTCCCCAGGGCCAACATCCCACATTTCCGTAAAATATACAGTTGTCCATGGCCCCCAAGGTTCGGGGGCATCATAGATGGCAAACCCGCCAGCGAAACGGTTTCCCTGGGGATGGGGGCTGTGGGGATCGGCCTGCCACCAGAAATATCGTTTTAACCCGGGGTTAAAAGTGATGCCACCGCGTGCACACCGACCAGGGTTTCGGAATACCCCTTGCCGCTTCGTGATATCGGGTGTCCAAAGCGGATTTCCTCTTTCGTCAAATCCCGCAAAATACTCGTAGGCTTCTTGCCGGAAAAGGTCGGTCTTTGGAACTCGTGCCAGTACCATTTGGTCTGCAGGGGTGTAGGCATCGTTACTATCCGGGGAGAATATGTACACATAGTTATCTCTTGCCCCAGCATCGTTCCGG
>Ga0071330_1043173_pt1 | contig 30646 bp, 26 predicted proteins | sample GBScel77sediment_FD_63802 | JGI IMG/M metagenome (GOLD analysis project Ga0071330, IMG submission 63802) | Hot spring sediment microbial communities from Great Boiling Spring, Nevada - Cellulolytic enrichment Sediment 77C v2 (version 2) | ecosystem: Environmental > Aquatic > Thermal springs >...
TAATTCCTACCATAAGTTGCGGTATAGGTATAAGACAGGATTCTATATTCCAGGCTCAAAAGGATGCAAAAACGGCTCTTGACATGGCACTGAGCCGTGGCGGCGACCAGTTTGTAATATTCTACGGCGGCAAGTTTGAATTTTTTGGTGGTAAAACAAAAGAACATGAAAAACGCTCAAAAGTGCGCTCGCGTGTTATGGCACAGACAATAAAAGAGATTGTAAAACATTCTGATAAGATATTTATTATTGGTCATCAATACTTTGACCTTGACTGTTTGGGTGCAGCTGTAGGTTTGAGCAAGTTATGTTTAAATTTAGGCAAGGAAGTATACATTGTGATTAACTCCTTCAATCCCACAATCAGAAACTTTCTTCAGATGCTACTTGATGATCCTCAATATCAGAATATAATAATTGACCAGCAAAAAGCTTTAAAAATGAAAACAAAGACTTCTCTTTTATTTGTAGTGGATACTCAAAGAACAAGTTATGTTGATGTACCTCAGATGATTTTGGAGTTTGAAAAGATAATTGTAATTGACCATCATAGAAGACCTGCCGACTGGATAGAACAGGCTCTCATTTGCTATTCAGAAACATATGCTTCATCTGTATCTGAACTTGTTGCAGAACTTTTGAGCTATGAAGGGATAAAACTCAAAAAGCTTGAGGCAGAGATACTTTTAGCGGGTATAATGATTGATACAAAAGGATTTACAAAGAATGTTGGTGTGAGGACATTTGAGGTTGCAACATACTTAAGAGAAAATGATGCATTGCCGGAGTCTATCAAAGAGTATTTAAAGGAGGATTTAGAGAGTTATATTTTAAAAAATCAGCTCATATCAAACTTACAAATACTGCATGACAATATTGCACTTGTTATTGATTATTCACAAGCTTGCCGGGATAATGTTATAATAGCAAAGGTAGCAGATGAACTTTTGAACATAAAAGGAATTGACGCATCGTTTGTTGTCTGCAAAATAGAAAGTAGCATTTTGATAAGTGGTCGTTCAAATGGTAAAATAAATGTTCAACTAATATTAGAAAAAATTGGTGGTGGAGGTCATTTAGAAACAGCAGGGGCAAGACTTGAAAAAATGAGTATTGATGAAGCAAAAGAGGTTCTTGTAAAAGCAATAGAAGAATATATAAATGAAAACAAAAATTCTTAAGCAAAAAGGAGTTGATCTTATTATGAAGGTTGTGCTTCTTCAAGATGTAAAAGGGCTTGGCAAAAAAGATTCAATAGTTGAAGTGAACGATGGATATGCAAGAAACTATTTAATTCCACGAAAACTTGCAGTACCTGCAACAGAAGGGATAGAAAAGCATATAAAAGAAAAGAAAGAAGCTGAACAAAAAAAGAAAGAAAAAGAGCTTGAAGCTGCAAAAAGCCTGGCAAGTAAGCTTGAAAAAAGTCAGATTATTATAAAAGCAAAAGCAGGAGAAAATGGCAAACTTTTTGGTTCTATAACAAATAAAGAAGTTGCTGAAGAGATAAAAAAACAGCTTGGGATTGATATTGATAAAAAGAAGGTAGAGCTCGATGATCCAATAAAACTTATTGGCAGCTATGATGTTATTATTAGACTATATCAAGGAGTTGTGGCAAAGCTCAAAGTTCATGTGACAGCAAGTTAAGTGAGTATGAGGAAGTGAGGTAAAAATGGAGCCCGACATTGTTCAAAATCAAAGTGAGATGCCTGAAAGCCGCGAAGCAGAAGAAGCGGTTGTAGGGGCAATGCTTTTAAGTCGCGAAGTAATTTCTGATGTTACTGAGATTTTGACAGAAGAGGATTTTGCAACACCACAGCTAAAAGAGATTTTTGCTGCTATTATGGATCTTTTTGAAGAGGGCAAACCGATAGATGTCATAACTGTGGCTGAAAGACTGAGAGAAAGAGGGACATTCGATGCAGTTGGTGGAAGTGAATATCTGACAAACCTTGTGATAAATACTCCGACAACTGCAAATGCTACATATTATGCAAAGATTGTTGAAGAAAAATCGCTACTTAGAAAGCTCATAAACTCTTCAATGAAGATTATTGAAAAGTGCAAGAGTCAGACAGAAAGAGTTGAAGATATTGTTGATTTTGCTGAAAAGACAATCTTCAATGTGATTTCTCACAAAAATTCAAAAGATTTTTCCCATTTAAAAGAGATATTAATTGAAACATATAACAAGATAGAGGAACTGTATCTCAGAAAATCGCATATTATAGGTGTACCCACAGGATTTGCCGAGTTTGACAGAATGACAGCAGGTCTTCAGCCATCAGACCTGATACTTATTGCAGCAAGACCTGCAATGGGAAAGACAAGTTTTGCACTCAATATTGTTCAGCATGCAGCTTTGAGAGCTGGTGTGCCTGTTGCTATTTTCAGTCTTGAGATGTCAAAAGAACAGCTTGTAACCCGTATGATTTGTTCAGAAGCAATGATAGATAGCCACAAACTTAGAACTGGCAACTTAGAGGATGAAGAATGGAAAAAGTTTGCAAAAGCTTTGGCACTTTTGTCAAACGCTCCAATTTATATTGACGATACACCTGCCATAACTGTTGCAGAGATGAGGGCAAAATGTAGAAGGCTCAAGCTCAAAGAAAAAGGTCTTGGACTTGTGATGGTTGACTATTTGCAGCTTATGACTGCTCGCGGTAGATTTGAGAGCAAGCAACAGGAGATTGCAGAGATTTCAAGGTCATTAAAAGCCTTGGCAAGAGAGCTAAATGTTCCTGTACTTGCGCTTTCGCAGCTATCCCGCGCACCTGAGACAAGAGCTGACCACAGACCGATTCTATCTGACCTTCGCGAAAGTGGGGCAATCGAACAGGATGCTGATATTGTTGCGTTTTTGTACAGAGATGAGTATTACAATCCGGATACTGACAAAAAACATATAGCAGAGCTAATAATTGCAAAGCACAGAAATGGACCTACTGGTACAATTGAACTTCTTTTCCTGGATAAACATACAAAATTTAAAGATTTAGAAAAAAATAGATAGACAAAAAAAGGGTGTGATGTTATTGTCAATTATCAAAGATTACTCTTTGTGGGAAGAAGGACTCAAAAAAATTAACTGGGCAAAAAGATTTATGCCTATTTTGAATCAGATAAAAGAAGAATATGGTGCCAAAAAACCTCTCACAGGTTTGAACGTAGCAATTTCTGTTCATCTTGAGGCAAAGACAGCAAATCTTGCCCTGCTTTTAAAAGATTTGGGTGCCAATGTGTTTGTTACAGGTTCTAACCCTTTATCTACTCAGGATGATGTTGCCAGTGCTCTTGTTCATGAGGGCATTGAAGTATTTGCGATAAGAGGTGTGGAGACATCCGAATATTTTGTTCATCTTGAAAAGACTCTTGAAAATAATATAGACCTTATAATTGATGACGGAGGAGACCTGACATATCTTCTTCACACAAAAAGGCAGGATTTAGCAAGCAGAATAATTGGCGGCTGTGAAGAGACAACAACAGGTGTAATCAGGCTAAGAGCGCTTGAAAAAGAAGACAAGCTCAAATTCCCTATGATTGCAGTCAACAATGCTTTTTGCAAACATCTTTTTGACAATCGAATTGGAACTGGTCAGTCTACTTGGGATGGGATAATGAGAACTACAAATATAACAGTTGCAGGCAAGTATGTGGTTGTTGCAGGATACGGTTTTTGCGGCAAGGGAATTGCAAAAAGAGCCCAGGGACTTGGTGCAAAAGTAATTGTTGTAGAGGTTGACCCAATCAAAGCCTTAGAAGCATACATGGATGGATTTGAGGTAATGAAGATGCAAGATGCCGCAAAGATTGGAGATCTTTTTGTTACTGCAACAGGGTGCAAGGATGTGATAAGATACGAACATATTTTGCAAATGAGAGACGGAGCAATTCTGTGCAATAGCGGGCATTTTAATGTTGAGATTGATATTGCTACGCTTGATAAAAAGGCAGTCAAAAAGTATGAGGCAAGAAAGAATATCCAGGGATATGTTCTTGAAAATGGCAAAGAGATTTTTGTAATAGCAGAGGGAAGACTTGTTAACCTTGCAGCAGCAGATGGGCATCCAATAGAGATTATGGATATGTCGTTTGCAATTCAAGCTTTGTCAAGCATATATGTTGTCCAAAATCGCAAAAAATTAGAAAATAGAGTATATAATGTTCCAGAGGAAATTGACAGATTTGTTGCCGAAGTTAAGCTAAGATCCCTTGGCATTGAAATAGACAAGCTCACACCTGATCAGGAAAAATATCTTGAAAGTTGGGAAGTGTAAGTGTATGGATATATTGATTAAAAATACTATAATTGTTACTTGTAATGCACAAAATGAGGTTTTAAAGGGCGATATTCTTATCAAGAATGGCAAGATTGCAAGGATAGCAGAAAATATAGAGCTATCTATTTATGAGCAAAGTAGTGTTAAAGTCATTGAAGGAAAAGATTTAATAGCCATGCCGGGACTTGTAAATGCCCATACACACTGCGGTCAGACAATTTTGCGGTCTTTTGCAGATGATATGCCTTTGTATGATTGGTTATTTGAAAAGATTTTCCCGGCAGAAGAAAAGCTTACAAAAGAGATGATTTATTTTTCTTCTCTTCTTGGTATTGCAGAGATGCTAAGAAGCGGCACAACAATGTTTTTTGATATGTACTTTCATGAAGATATGACAGCAAAAGCTGTTCAACAAACAGGTATAAAGGCAGTTTTATCACGAGGACTTCAGACAGATGAGAAAGAGGATGTTAGACTTGATGAGACAAAAGAGCTATTTTATAATTATTCAAGTGAAAGAATAAAAGTATTTTTTGGACCACATTCAATATACACTTGTTCATATAATCTTTTAGAAAAGATTGCACAGCTTGCACAAGAATTCAAAACAGGGGTAATGATACATCTTAGTGAATCAGAAAATGAGGTCAATGAGTGTTACGAAAAATATGATATGTCACCTGTAGAACTATGCAGTCGGGCAGGGCTTTTTGATACAATTTGTATAGCAGCACACTGTGTATATGTAGATGATGAAGATATAGAAATATTGTCTGAGAAAAATGTATCTTGTGTTTACAATCCGACGAGCAATCTCAAACTGGGCAATGGTTTTGCACCTGTGCACAACATGATAAAGTCTGGAGTAAATGTTGCTATTGGTACAGATTCGGCAGCAAGTAACAACAACTTGAATATGCTTGAGGAGATACACATTGCCTCTTTGCTTGAAAAAGGAATATACAGATTACCAGATATTTTGAATGCCCAGCAGATTCTCAAAATGGCTACAACAAATGCAGCATTGGCAGCAGGAATTTATAACACAGGAGTTTTGCAAGAAGGTTTTTGTGCTGATATAGTCCTGCTGAAAGCAAATGATTTTAACATGCTGCCATGTTATAATCCAATTTCTAATGTTGTTTACAGTAGCAATCCTTCAAATGTGTATGCTACAATAGTGGATGGACAGATTCTTTACATGGATGGCAAGCTTTTTACAATTGATGAAGAGGCTCTTGTAAAAGAGATAAAGAGCATAGAGAAGTTTTTGAAAGAGAGTGTTTAGAAATCTTTTTAAGCCATGAAAGGAAGGACAAGAATTGCAGTATAAAAAAGCTACAAAAATAGCGCTGCAGCTTTTTGTTGTAACAGTCTTTACAAAATTGATAGGGTTTATAAGAGAGGTAACATTTGGTGCAAGGTTTGGCACAAGTGTAAAGGCAGATGCTTTTCCCCTTGCCCTGCAGCTTCCAAACATACTTTTTGCTTCTGTTTTTGCTGCTTTTTCAACCTCATTTATACCATTTTACACAGATATACGTGAAAAAAAGGGCGAGGATGAGGGAATAAAATTTACAAATAGTGTAATAAATACATTGCTTCTTGCATCATCAATTGTTGCAATTTTAGGTTTTATATTTTCTAAACAACTTATTTTGCTTCAGGTTCATCAGAGCAAAGAACTTCAGATTATGTATGCATCAAAAATTTTAAAAATCACAATCTTTATGATAATATTTACAAGTTCAGCAAATATACTTCAGGGTTTTTTACAGGCAAACGGGAACTTTACAAAACCAGTACTATCAAGTATTCCTTTTAATCTCTCAATTTTTGTTGCGATATTTTTATCGTGCTTTGAACCGTTCAAGAAATTTGATATATATATAGTGGCGATAGGATTTGTTGTCGGGTATTTTTGGAGTTTGGTTTACCAGCTTAATAATTCAAAAAAATATGGCTTTAAATTTTATCCTGTGCTTGGTTTTAAAGATGAAAACATAAAAAAGATGATAAAATTTTCTTTCCCGGTTTTTATAAGCAGCAGCATGGCACAGCTTTATACCTTTATAGACAGATATCTTTTGACAGGAACGTCAACCGGTGCTGTTGCGGCTGTTGCATATGCAGGGAAGCTCAATGATGTAGTGGTTGGAGTTTTTTCATCATCAATTTCTGTTTTAGCTTTTTCTACTCTATCTAATCTTCAGGCAAAAGGAGATAAAGAAAATTTTAGAAAATTTTTTGTGTCTGCAGTAAATTCAATTATACTAATGATGATGCCATTTGCAATTGGTGGTATGGTTATGGCAAAAGAAGTAACAAGATTAATTTACCAGAGAGGAAATTTTACCACTGAATCTACCTTACTTACAGCTTCACCACTTATGTTTTACTGTTTGGGTTTTGTAGGGCTTGGGCTCAGGGATATATTAAACAGAACTTTGTATGTTTTGAAAGATTCAAAAACAGCCGTAAAAAACGGTGTTATTGCTATTATTTGCAACATAATACTTGATGTAATATTTATTCATAAGTTCAAACACACCGGTGCTGCTATGGCTTTTGCGACGGCAAACTACATTGCAGCAGTTTTGCTTTTTATTTCTCTGAGAAAAAAGCTGGGTTCAATTGGCTGGAAAAGGATTGCAGGTGTATTTGTAAAGGCACTTGTTGCAAGTTTGATAATGGGTGTCTTTGTATATGTATTTAAACAAAGATTTATTTATTTAACAATGCCGTTAAAACATTTTGCTTTTTTAACCACAGCAAATATTTTGCTTGGAATGGGAATATATGCAGGGCTTATATATCTTTTGAAAGTTGAAGAAGTAGGTTTTATTGTGAAAATGGTAAGAGAAAAATTTGGAATTTGAAAAACTACAGAAAGGGGAAGAAGTATTAAGATGGATATCGAACATCAATTGAAGGTTTTTAAAAAAGGTGCTGCTGAGATTATTACTGAAGAAGAACTTATTGAAAAGCTAAAGCAAGACAGACCATTAAACATAAAACTTGGGCTTGACCCAAACGTGCCAGACGTTCATCTTGGGCATGCTGTGGTTTTGAGGAAACTTAAACAGCTTCAAGACCTTGGACACAATATAATCTTGATAATTGGTGATTTTACTGCAATGATTGGTGACCCGACAGGAAAGTCAGAGACAAGAAAACAGCTTACAAAAGAAGAGGTTCAAAAGAATGCAGAACCTTTTAAACAACAGATTTTAAAGATTCTTGACCCGCAAAAGACGACAATAAGATATAACAGTGAATGGCTTGAACCTATGAATTTTTTGGATGTGATAAACCTTGCATCAAAATACACAGTTGCAAGAATGCTTGAAAGAGAGACATTTAGACAGAGAATGGAAAAGAACCTGCCACTTTCTATTCATGAGTTTTTCTATCCGCTTATGCAGGGGTATGATTCTGTTGTGATTGAAGCTGACGTTGAGCTTGGTGCAACAGAACAGAAATTCAATATTCTTATGGGGAGGACGCTGCAAAAGGAGTATGGATGCAAAACAATCCAGGTTGCTCTTTTGATGCCAATTTTGGTTGGTACAGATGGTGTTAACAAGATGAGCAAGAGCCTTGGAAACTATATTGGAATAAATGAACCGCCAAATATAATGTATGGAAAGGTAATGTCAATCCCTGATGAGATTATGATTTCGTACTATGAACTAACAACCGATTTAGAGCCTGAAGAGATTGAAGAGATGAAAAGAAAGCTTGAAGAAGGGACTTTGCATCCAAGAGATGCAAAGATGAGACTTGCAAGAGAGATAGTAAAGCTATACCATGGTGAAGATGCTGCAAAGAAGGCTGAAGAAGAATTTATAAAAGTTTTCCAGAAAAAAGACATACCAGATAACATTCCAGAGATTGAGCTTGTGAGTCCCAAGGTTTACCTGCCAAGGTTTATGGTAGAAAATAAACTTTGCTCCTCTACAAGCGAGGGAATGAGGCTTATAAAAAGCGGTGCTGTTAAACTCAACGGTGAGAAGGTAAATGAACTTGACATTGAACTTCAAAACGGCGATGTTTTGCAGGTAGGCAAGCTAAAATTTGTAAAAGTAAAGCTTTTGTAAAGGTTTTTCCTTTGCAAAAGCTTTTTTGTTTTGCATAAAACAATAGTTGTATTTTTATTAAAATATTACAAGCGCTATAAATAGAAAATTTAGGCAGTTTGCATATTGTTGTTGTTATTGTTGTTATGATATAGTGAGAGTAAATAAATAGTTATAAAGGTTACATTATTATAAAAAGTTTTAATTTGAACCAAAGAAAAAGTGTTGCCTGTGGTAATTAAAATTATTATTTTTGTCCTTTGTATCCTGTAGAAGTTATAAGGATTTTGTTATTGGTTAGGTAGGTGGAGAAGAAATTATAATGTAAAAAGTAGAAAGGAGATTTGGGGATATGAGAAGAGGCATCTTAAGACTTACAAGTATGATAGCTGTAATACTTGTATTAGTAGGAGTTTTTTGTACAGATACTTTAGCAAATGTAGAGGATGATTTAAGGGCACAACAGGTTACTAATATTATCCAGAACTGTGGTAATAAAATTTTAGGTAGTTCGGATAGCAGTTCTGAAATTAGAGGAATTCAAACTAATAAAGGCGAGGAGAAAATATTAGGGAACACATTACCAAATTATGTAATATTAAATTGAAATGCAAAAGAAGATTCAATTATTTTTGATATAACAAATTATAGGAATAGATTCAGTAGACTTGGTATATGGTACTATTGATACTGGGAATATTAAGAAAAGCTTTCAATTTTCTAATGTTGGGATTGGAAAGAACAAATACACTGTAAGTGGAGTTCCGCTTTTAACTTGTGAGGAAAAAATTAAAATAGTGTGGTATGCTAAAGATGGTGGAGAAACTTTTGGAAGTGCTACTTCAACAGGAAGTCGTCAAATTCCACAGAGTTTACTTAATCTATGGGGACCAGGAAGTTTTGGTTCAAGAACGAAGTGTTTAGATTATCATTTCGGGCAACATGGTCGAGAAGTATCTGCATCAAATATATGTGAGTATGTAAGAATGGCTGATAATGTAAGACGGGAGATTATTAACCAAAACTTAAAGCCTGTAAGACCTGTTAGTGGTGCAACTCCCAATGTATACAGATTTGAATACGGGATATATTATTTGCATGCGGTATGCAAAAACTATGTTCCATCTGGTGATTTAATTAGTTTTGGTGAAAAAAATTTTAGTCCTTAATTAATTATCAAAAAAATTAAGTAACACGAATATCAAAACAATTAACATTTTTTTATATGAATTATCACATATTACCCGAGGGAGGTATTATTAAAAAAATGTATACATGTGAATTTGGTATTATTGACGAGATAGATAGAAGCAAAGATTATTGTGAGTATGAGCCTGAAAAGTATGATTGTATATATGTGGATTGTGATATTGTATTGGACTGGTGGGAGATGGGACTGAGGAGAGTAAAAACGTATATTGGAGGAGGTTTTGATAAAGAGTTTTATGGTATAGACGTAAATGGAGTTACGTTGATACCGCCCGAGTCTCTTTTTGAGTTAGAGAAAGTAGTAGAAAGTGACCCGAGGACAAAAGAAGACAAAAGTCTTCAGGAACTTTTAAAGAAGATTAGAAAAGCGAAAGAGGAGAATAAATATATGATTTGTTATGGAGTGTAAAGTTTAAGATTGACATTTAAAAGCTTTGATGCCATACGGACAAAAGATAAAATTTGTAAAGCCAAAACTAAAGCTTTTGGGAAGGCAAAACCTTCGCAAAAGCTTTTTTATTTTTTAAATTGACTTTTAGTCATTGACGCTTGGTCAATACATATGTTAAAATAGGTTGTGTAAAATTTTAAAAGAGGTGAGGTGTGTGGGCATAATTTTAAAGCGTCCATGGCTTAGTACTATTATATGGGCTGTTTTAACAGTAATATTTGTTGTTACGATGCCTGATATAAATAAAATAGTAAGACTCAAAGGTGAACCTAAGATTGGCAAAGCTTATCCTTCTCAGGTTGCTACTATATTGGAGAAGGAGTTTCAAGGTGTACCAAAAGATAAAAAGCTTTCAACTATAGCTATGGTCTTTTATAATAAAAATGGTTTAACAAAGGATGATATATTAGCAGCTAAAAAGATAATTGATGAACTTGATAAAAGTAAAGAAAAATACAACATTCAAAGCATTTCTACTTATTTCAAGAATCCCGAATTAAAAAGTTATTACGTGTCAACTAATAATAAGGTTATACTTGCAAGCATTCAGGCTGATAAAACAAAAAGAGAAATTATTGAAATAAGAGATAATATATACAGAAAAATTTACTCAATTCAAAAACCCAGAAATCTTGAAATATATCTTACAGGTGGGGATTTAATCACCCAAGATTTTGTAAAAGCCTCTGAAGATGGCGTTAAAAAGACAGATATAATCACAATAGTGTTTATTATAGTTGTGTTGATTCTTGTGTTCAGATCGCCTGTCACTCCAATAGTGTCACTTTTAACAGTTGGTGTTTCGTTTTTAATCTCACTTAGCGTAGTTGGACACCTAGCAGATAAGTTTAATTTTCCTATAAATACTTTCACAAGAACATTTATAGTTGTATCTTTGTTTGGAATTGGGACTGACTATAACCTTTTAATTATTTCAAGATTCAGAGAAGAGCTTGCAAATGGGAAAGATGTTGATAAAGCAATAATAACAACATTTAAAACAGCAGGGAAGACAGTGATATTTAGCTGTCTTGCGGTTTTTACAGGATTTGCGGCTTTTGCAGCAGCATCTTTCAACTTCTTCAGAGCCATGTCAGCAATTGCTGTAAGTGTACTTGTACTTTTGCTTGTGCTTTTGACACTGGTTCCAGCAGTGCTAAAAATTTTTGGTAAAAATCTTCTCTGGCCGTTTAATAAAGAAATACAGCACACACATAGCAAGCTTTGGGAGGCTGCTGCAAGACTCTCAACTAAATATCCTTATGTAGTGTTGACAACAGTGATATTAATCTTAATACCTTTTCTTTTATCAGTAAGAAGTGACTTGTCATTTAATACTCTAAACGAACTTTCTGAAAAGTACAAATCTGTGAAGGGATTTAATATAATCTCAAAAAATTTTAGTAGCGGAAAGACATTTCCTGTTACAATTTATTTAAAATCCAATAAGAACTTAGCAACTTCAGATGCACTATCTGATATTGAAAAAATAACTGAAATATTGAGCAAGCAAAAAGGTATAAAAGATGTATATTCAGTTACAAGACCTCAAGGAGAGATTATAAAACAATTTACTTTGTCAGATCAAGCAGATACTGTTATAAAAGGCATTGATAGTTTGAGAGATGGTCTTTTGAAAGTAAACAATGCAATTGAGACTATAAACAAAAATTTAAATCTGTCAACAAAAGAATTTGATGTTCGAAAACTTGTAAGTGGTATTTCACAGCTTGAGAATGGCGTATATGAATTGAAAGTTTCTTTAGAAAAACTAAATGGTGGATTTGAACAGGGTTTAAATGGTTCTAAGAAGATATATGATGGTCTTAATGAGCTTTCAAGTGGAAGCAGCAAGCTGTCTGAAGGGTTTAAAGAATTCTACTTTGAATACACAAAGTCAATAAACAAAATAAAAAGTGAATTAAAGGGATTTGATGTAAATCAAATTGAACTTTTATTGACAGGTATTAATACTGCTAATAACAATTTAAAAGCACTTTCAAATAAGTATCCGGAAATTTCAAAGGATATAAATTATATTATGGCATCTGAAATCTTGTCGAAAATTGAAACTGAAACAAACAAATTTTATCCAAAGTTAAAAGAGTTTTCATCTGAATATGAGAAAGTTTCAACCCAAATAAATGAAGCTGATAAAGCTTTAAAGCTTATTTCGAATTCGATTGACAGCATAGCTTCAGCTTCAAAACAACTTGCAGATGCTCAAAGTAAGGTTCTAAATGGTTACAATCAAATTGACAGAGGTCAAAAGCAAATAATCTCCGGTGTAAATCTTATGTATTCAAAGCTTCAAGAATTTGACGAGCAAAAAGAACAGATTCTAAAAAAAGTAAATGAACTTCAGACAGGGTTTACAAGTTTAAAATCAGCACTTTTGCAGATTTCTGATGCACTTAACAAAATGATAAATTCTATTGGTAGTATGAAGAGTTATTTTGAAGGTTACAGAAATACAAACATTTTTTACGTTCCACCAGAGGCTATAAAAAGCAGCAGCTTTAAAAAGGCTATAGATTCATATATGAGCAAAGATAAAACAATAACAAAGATAATTTTAATTCTTGACACAAATCCATATACAAACAAGGCAATCGATGTTGTTGCTAATATAGAAAAGGTTTTGAATAATTCTTTAGAATTTGTAAACACAAAATTCGTATCGGTTGGAGTTGGGGGAATATCGTCTACAAATCATGACTTGAGAGCCATATATTTCAAAGATTTTAAAACTTTAAGACTAATAATGATAATAAGTATTTTTATTTTAATGTTTTTTATTTCGAGGTCAATTTTCAATGCAGCAATAATGGTCATAATCGTTTTTGCTGACTATTATCTTGCACTATCTATCACAGAGATGATTTTTAAAGGCATTTTCAAATACGAAGCACTCAACTGGGCGGTGCCATTTTTCACCTTTGTTGTGTTCTTAGCTTTGGGTATAGACTACAGTGTATTTTTGCTAATAAGATTTTATGAGTATAAAGACTTGGAGATAAACGAGGCACTCAGGCTTACCTCGGCAAACATTGGGCATGTTGTAACATCAGCGGTGATAATTTTAGCGGGCACATTTGCGGCAATGCTGCCATCTGGAATACTGACACTTATGCAGGTTTCCATCTGCGTTGTGATAGGTCTTGTTTTGCTTGCATTTTTCCTGCTTCCATTTTTGTACAATACTTTGATGAGAATAAAAAGGGATATAATATAAAAGGAACTTCGAAAAAATTTGAAAGCTGCCTCCAGAGAAGGGGGCAGCTTTTTGTTTGTGAAAAAACAAGAGAGAATTTAAGAAATTTAGAGATATTAAAAGAAAAAGGAAGCTGATAGCTGAAAATTGCATAAAATTAACTAAAAAAAACGAGTTTGACAAGATAAAAATTAATAAAATAAAATTGAGGTGAAAATTCCAAGGAGAATATTAATAAATATAGCCAATTTACATATTGCCTCTCGTAGATAATATAGTTTATATGCAAATAGGATGGTATACCAGGGAATATAAAAAAGAAATATTGCAACATGTTCATGTTTGTCACCATTATTTGTTTATTTATTTCTCCATACTTAAAAGATTTCAACTTACAACGGCATCAACCTCTCATGGGTGCTCATGAAGGGATGCAAAATAAAATAGGAGGTAGATAGTAAATGTTTACCAAAAAAATGTTTAGAATGAACTTTGGCAAAATCATTGCTTTTTATTCAGTTTTGCTTTTAGTGTTAAGTAGTTGGAATTCATTAGCTGCAACGGTTTTGAATAGTAACGAAATAGATAAAAGCCATAATAAAATACCATCTTATATGAAGCCAGACACGATTATTACATTTGATGAAAATGGAAAATTAATTATTTTGTCTGAAGGCAGTGATAATCTAATTTCTTTATCAAAAGAAGACAAAAAAATAGCAGAAAATAGTAAACCGCTACCTGAAGAGGATTTACCTGAAGTAGAGCCTGGAATGATAGTTGTATATGACGCATTAGGTGCACCAGTTGTTATTCATCAGGGGCAAGAAGAACCTTTGAAAATTGATTTAAAAGAAGTGAAATTAGATGAAATCAAAACTAATGATAGTAAATCAGAAAAAATAGAAAATAAAGCAAACAATGATGAAAATAGTAATAACATTTTGCAACAGGGTGCTAAGAAGTTGAATACAGAAACAGGTTATATTTCATGGTATAATGGTGAAGGGAAAAAAAGGAGCAGCAGGAGTAATATTGGATAGCGAAAGTGCTGCACATAAGGCAATTGAATTTTGGACAAGGGTAAAGGTAACCAGTCTTGAAAATGGCAAAAGCACAACAGTAAAAATATTAGATAGAGGTCCATATGTGCAAGGTAGAATATTGGATATGGTAAAAACAGCATTTTCAAAAATTCATAATACAGGTAAAGGGATTTTTAGGGGGAAAATAGAATGGACTACTCAAAGTTAAAAATAGATGTAATAAGGATAGTAGCAATTATATTGCTACTATCCTTATCTTTAGGAATTTATAATAAAGGGGAAGCCAGCAAAGAAGAGGTAGTGGAGAAGTTACTTGTCTCAGTATATGATAAAAATGGAAAGACTCACATGTGGAAGGTTATACCTAAAAAGGGGAAAGAAGAACTAATCCTTAAAAACAGGGAAGTTATGACCTTTGGTGATATTTCCAAAAATGAAGAATGGCTTGCCTATGCTGATGCAATTGGAACTGGACCTTGGGAGTTGTTTGTGAAGAATTTAAAAAATCAGAAAGTATTCCAAGTTACTAATGATCAAGCTGGAGAAATAGATATTGAAATTCTCAGTGAAAAACCTTTGAAAATATGTGTATCAAGAGTTGGATTGAGTTCTCCAATACTAAGAATATGGATTTTTGATGTTGAAAAGAAAAAAGCTCAAATGGTAAAACCTATAAATTCTGATATGGTATTTGATAGCATTGAAATGATTGATAGTAATCATGTTTTGACTGTCTCTTATTCATCTATGGATGAGAAAAAAATGTATGAGGATAATCCGTCTATTAATTCAATAAAACATACTTTTTACATTATTAACTTAAAAAATCAAAAATATACGAAAATTATTAAAATTAAAGCAAAATCAATTGGAGCCTTAGGTTTTGTTCCAAAGAGTAATATTGTTACTTTTGGTACAAGCAATATTTATCTAAACTCTACCAAAAAAAAGGGTGAAACGGGCATATACAAGTTAGATCTAAAGTCAAAAGTAATAGTGCAAATACTAACTGAAAGTATGCTAAAAAAAATAAAAGATACACCTGTTGAGGAGTTTGCGTCCCCGATAGTAGGTTATTTAAGTAATGATGGGAAAAAACTCTGGTTTATCGGTATTCCTAAAGGTGCAAAGAGAATAATGTTTGGCGAAGGAATCGAAACTTATCCAAGTGCTGTTTTTGAATATGATTTAAGAGAGAAAAAGGTGCGAAAAATATTTGACAAAAAGGATACTTTTATAACAAGGATGACAGTCTCATATGGGAAATAAGAATAATTTTAAATTTAATTACTGTATCAAAGTATGAAATAAACGAACACTTTGTATTGCAAGAAAGGGGCTATCAAATTATCTTTTTTTGATAGCCCCTGTTTTAATCTGTCCCCAAAATTTTCTTTTTAAAACCTTTTTGCTATCTCCTCAGCCTCTTTCAATGCATTTAAAATAATCTTTTCTACATCCTCACCCACAATGTCAAGCCGTTGAGCTGAAATTAGCTGAAAGTCCTCAACTCCCATAAAACCCAAAATTGTTCTTAGGTACCTGTTTGCCATTTCAAAGTCCGAAAATGGTGGTGTTTTGTATTCTCCACCTGTTGCCATGATGTGGAGTGCTTTTTTTCCTTTTAAAAGTCCAACAGCACCTTGTTCAGTGTATTTAAATGTTATTCCAGAGACTGTGATGTAGTCTATATATGCCTTAAGGATTGCGGGAATGCTCAAATTCCACATAGGTGCTGCAATTACGTATTTGTCAGCCTCAGCAAACTGATAAGCATACTTTAAAATAGGATGATTTTTAGAAGACTTGGTCTTTGGAGCAAATATATCGTTGATATCCTCTGCAGTGAGAAAATGAATTCCTTCTTTGTAAAGGTCTAAAGTAATAATCTGGTCATTTGGATGAAACTCTTTGTATACCTTTATAAAATGTTCTGAGATTATAAATGTTCTTGAACTTTGGTCGCTCTTTGGATTAGCCTTTATATACAGTAGCTTTGCCATTCTAAACTTCTCCTTTACATAGATAATTTTCTTGATTATATTATACCCTTGTAAATCGATTATATAACTATGAATTTATTTTGAATTACTCAACCGAACGTTTCAAAACATCTATCATTTCTTCAAGCGAAATTGCATGTCTCAAGTTTGCAACATTTTTTGACTCAAGCGCTCTTTTTGCATAATATTCGATTTTGTCGCTTGGTAAATTTGGAATAGAGTCTTTAACAAAAAATCTTACAAACTCAGAAAACTCATCTATACTATCAAAACCCATGCAGGTCAGAACAAAGTTTACTTCTTCTTTTAAATATTTGCTCTCAAGATTCAAAAAGCTTGAAAGTAAGATTGCATTTGCTCTTCCATGTGGAATGTCGTGGTAATAGGTAAAGTTGTATCCTAAAGGATGAACAATGAGAGTACCTGTTTGTGCAATGATTATTCCACCAATCAATGATATCCATGCAAACTTTTCAAGGTCAGCTTCTTTTAAAGCGTTCTCTTTTAGATTATCTTTTGAGCTTGCAAACAGACTCAAGGCTTTTTTAGCATAAGCTTCAATTATGTTATCAGACGCTTTAGAAAGGTAACCTTCTATTACGTGAGAAAGAGCATCAAAAAGGGTATTTACAATAACGTTATATGGCAATGTTAAAAGATATTTATAATCCACAATTGCTATTTTCGGAAAAATTAATTCTGACGCAAAGCTCTTTTTGTTTTCAATGGTTTTGAGTGTAAGAATTGAATATGGAGTAACCTCACTTCCTGTGCCACATGTTGTTGGAATTGCAACTATAGGTAAGCACTTTTCAAATTTTGAGTCAAAAAGGTCCTGAGCTTTTAGATTTTTTTCAGCACACAGCACTGCCACTGCCTTTGATGAATCAAGAGGAGAACCTCCACCAATTCCAATTATAAAGTCTGGCGAAAACTCTCTTGCCAGTTTTGAAACCTCGTCTATTTGTTCTACACTTGGGTTTTGAGCAATTTTACTGTATATTGAGTATTCAATAGAAAGCTTTTCTAATACAGTTGTTACATCTTCTAAAGAACCGTTCATCAGAGAAGATGGAGAGGTCACGATAAAAGCTCTTTTTCCAAGCTTGAAAAGTTCTTTATTCTTCAGAACGCCTTCTTTTTCAAATATTACTTTTGTGGGGAGAAAAAATTTGCTCACTTTTTGAGACCTCCTTCAAAATTGCTGTTTTACTTTAAAATAAATTATAGCACATAATTTCTACAAAGGATGTATAAAAACTCACCTTTACAGGAAAGTTAATTATAGAAAAAAACTATTTTTTAATATGCAACAGGGGTGATCAGAATATGTCAAGCAAAGAACAACAAAGAGCGGTTGCAAAATTGTGTCCGGAGTTTAACGATGGTGGTTACTCTCACAAAGGTGATGAAAGATGTGATGTCTGCATTCACTGGGACGGGAAAAAGTGCGATATAAACTATTTTGATAACGTTCTGACCAGCATGGACCAGACATAGAGTTTGTAATGGGTCAAAAATTTTTATTGATTTTTTGATAGAATTGTCTTAAAATAAAGCTTGGCAAGAGATGTGGAGAGCCTGCAAATAGCTTCTTTCAAAGCGAGGCTATTTGCAGGCTTTTTATTTACCACATTATGAAAAGGGTGATAATAAGAGGATGATTTATGATGCTGTTGTAATTGGTGCTGGGATTGTGGGTATGTCTATTTTGAGAGAACTTACAAGATATGACCTGAAAATCTGTTGTGTTGAGAAAATGGAAGATGTTGCAGAAGGTGCGTCCAAAGCAAACTCTGGAATAGTGCACGCAGGTTATGACCCAATTGAGGGAACTAAAAAAGCGAGATTTAACATTGAAGGTAACAATATGTTTTCGGAAATTTGCAAACAACTTGATGTTGAGTATAAAATGATTGGTTCTCTTGTTGTTGCATTTGATGACCATGAAATAAATATATTGGAAGAACTTTTGCAAAGAGGAAAGAGAAATGGTGTTAAAGGACTTGAGATAAAAAGTCAAGAGTGGGTTTTTGCAAATGAGCCGAATTTGAGCAGAAACATAAAAGCTGCACTTTTTGCTCCATACTCTGGAATTACGAATCCATATAAGCTGACAATAGCGCTTTTTGAAAATGCTATTCAAAATGGGGCAGAGGTTATTTTTGGTTTTGAGGTTTGCAGGATAGAAAAAGATGATGATTTTTTTATAGTTTGTTCAGCTGACGGTCGGGTTGTAAGAACCAGGATTTTGATAAACTGTGCTGGTGCGTACGCAGATGAAATAAGTAAAATGGTAGGTGCAAAAAACTTTAAGATATATCCGAGAAGAGGTCAATATTATATCTTAGACAAGCCAGAAAAATTGCCAGTAAACAGGGTGATTTTTCAGGTACCCACAGAAAAGGGAAAAGGAATTTTAGTTACCCCGACTGTAGATGGAAATGTACTTGTTGGACCAAACTCTGAGTATGTGGATTCAAAAGATGATACATCAACAACTCAAGGAGGACTCAATGAGATATTTGAAAAGGCAAGGAAAGTATTGCCAAGTCTGAGCAAGAGAGATGTAATAACAATCTTTTCGGGAATCAGAGCAACGCCAGATACTCATGACTTTATTATTGAAGAAGATGAAAATATCGAAAACTTCATAAACGTTGCGGGAATTGAGTCACCTGGTCTGACCTCGTCAGTTGCAATTGGAAGGTACGTTGCTGAACTTGTAAGTTGTAAGCTAAACGGAAAAAGAAATCCTAATTTTAATCCTTATAGAGAAGATATAAAAAGGTTTTCAGAGCTTTCTGATGAAGAAAGAGAAAAGATGATTAAGCTTAATCCAAGCTTTGGCAACATTGTATGCAGGTGTGAGCTTGTGTCTGAATATGAAATTATTGAAGCAATAAAAAGAGGTGCAAGGACTGTAGATGGAATAAAAAGAAGAACAAGAGCTGGGATGGGAAGATGCCAGGGAGGATTTTGTCTACCTCGTGTGATGGATATACTTTCAAGGGAGCTAAAAATTGACAAAACTCAAATAACAAAGTTTGGTAAAAACTCTTATATTCTGACCGAGAAAAGGTGGGAAAATTGAGATGGAAAAATATAGAGTAGTTATAATAGGTGGTGGGCCAGCCGGGCTTGCAGCAGCGTTAGACAGTTTTAAAAATTTAAAAGGCGATAAAAGAGTTCTAATTATAGAAAGAGACAAGTTTTTAGGTGGGATTTTAAATCAGTGTATTCATCCTGGTTTTGGACTTCACTATTTTAATGAAGAGTTAACAGGTCCTGAGTATGCCCACAGATTTGTTGAGCAGGTATTAGAAAATCGGATAGGGTATCTTACCGAAACTCATGTGATAGATATAACCCCGGAAAAGGAGATAGTAGCTGTCAATAAAAAAGGACTTAAGAGGATAAAAGCAGATTCAATTGTGCTTGCGATGGGATGTAGAGAGAGAACAAGAGGTGCTATAATAACCCCTGGGACAAGACCTGCAGGTATTTTCACGGCAGGTCAGGCCCAAAGGTTTATAAACATTGAAGGCTACAGGATTGGCAAAAAAGCAGTAATTGTTGGCTCTGGTGACATAGGTCTTATCATGGCAAGACGTCTTACTTTAGAAGGAATAGAGGTAAAGGCAGTAGTAGAGATAATGCCTTACTCTACAGGGTTGAGGAGAAACATTGTTCAGTGCTTAGATGATTTTGGGATACCTCTTCTTTTGTCTCATAAGCTTGTCAAAATTCACGGGAAATACAGAGTTGAAGGTGTTACAATTGCAAGGGTGGACTCTCAGCTGCAAGAAATTCCGTCAACAGAAAGGTTTATCGAATGTGATACAGTGCTATTTTCTGTTGGGCTGATACCTGAAAATGAACTGAGTAAAAAAGCTGGAGTTGTGCTTGATATGAGAACAGGAGGTCCAGTTGTTGACAATACATTTTCAACCTCGCAAAAAGGTATATTTGCCTGTGGAAATGTTCTTCATGTTCATGACCTTGTTGACAATGTGACAAAAGAAGCACAGACAGCAGGAAGGTATGCTGCAATATATTCTCAGCACCCTGAACTTTTTGAGGATAACATTCATATAAATATAGAGGCAAAAGATGGTATAAGATATGTTGTGCCGCAAAAACTAAACAAAAATTTTGTCCAGCCCTTTGTTCTCAGGTTTAGGGTAGATAATTTTTATAAAGATGCTGTTGTGACTATTTCCAATGCAGGCAAAATTCTTATTGAGAACAAAAAAAGCATTCTAACACCCGGTGAGATGGAAAGCATAGAAATTTCACAAAAGATTCTCTCTCAGCTGGATTTTTCTAATGATATTGTGGTAAGCTTGCAAAACATTTGAAAACTAAAAAGGAGAGAAGAAGCCAAGATGCAGAAAAATAAAGTCACATGCATTCTTTGTCCAAGAGGTTGCACGATTGAAAGAAATGTACAAGGTGAAAAAATTGAATTAAATGGTTTTGGGTGTAAAAGAGGACTTGAATGGGCAAAAGAAGAGTTTACAAACCCTAAAAGAATTCTTACAACCACAGTCCATGTTAAAGATGGTGAGATAGAGTTTGTGCCTGTTCGAACTAACCTACCCATTCCAAAAGATAATATTTTTGAAGCCATCTTGATCTTAAAAAACATAGAGGTTGTAGCACCAGTTGAAATAGGGAGTGTGATTATGAAAAATATTCTTGACACTGGTGCTGATGTTATTGCAACGAGAAGGGTTAGCAAAAAAAACTCATCAGATGATTGAAAAAAGCTCAGGTTTGCTTGTTGAAATTGCTACAGCACCTGAAGACAGAGCGTGGATTATCTCTTCTTTTGTTTCAATCATACCACCTGCAATGATAGGAACAGTGGTTGAGACAGCCAGTCTTTGTATAGCTTTTGGTATAACACCTGGTAAGACTTCAATTAATGTTGGTTTAGAGTTTTCTATTATCTTAAGTCCAGATGTAATTGACTGTGAATCTATAAGAAATATTCGTTGTACACAGGGGATGGAAAATGAAGCAGCATAGTTGATTAAGTTTTGTCTTGTTGATATAATACCATCAGCACCGCAGTTTATTACAAATTCAATCCCTTTTTCGTCTTTTCCCACACCCTCAATTAGGTCTATGTGGACGAAAACTATTTTGTTTTTCTGTTTTATCATATTAATTTCATCTTTTATGGTTAAAATAGAAGAGTGAAGAAGAAAAATGATTTTGCACTCAGAATTTACTGCATATTCGAGTATTGCTTTGTCTCTTATAGCTGGTATAATAGGATTTTGAATGAGTTTGTCTATTAAATTTTCAATCATGAGTATTAGCTCCTTTCGAGAGTTTTTAATATAATTATACACTTTGAAAACAAAATTATAAAAACGGAGGCAGATAAAATTTGAGCAGCACAGTATCTACAAGGACAATACCAGTGATTCCTCTGCGTGGACTTGTAGTTTTTCCATACATGATGCTTCACTTTGATGTTGGGAGACAGATTTCCCTCAAAGCCCTCGAACAGGCTATGGAGAATGATCAGCTTGTTTTGCTTGTTGCTCAGAAAGATCCCAAACAGGAAGAACCAGAGCCAGACGATATGTATCAATTTGGAACAATCGTAAAGGTTAAACAAATGCTAAAACTTCCAGGGGAGGCCTCAAGAATACTTGTCGAAGGTCTCTACAGAGCGCGGGTATTAAGATATTTGTCAACAGACCCCTATTTTTTAGTTGAGGTCGAAGAGTATAAAGAAAATGAAATTAAATTAGAAGATGACCCTGAATTAGAGGCGCTTATAAGGAATGTAGTTGGTGCATTTGAAGAGTTTGCAAGACTTACGAATAAAATTCCACCTGATGCTATTTTGTCTGTCACTACAATTCAAAGTCCTGACCAGCTTGCAGATGTTATAGCCGCAAATGTTGTTGTGAAGCTTGAAGATAAACAGCTTTTACTTGAGAAGGTTGACTTAAAAGAAAGACTTGCAAAGCTATATGAGATGATATTAAAGGAAAAAGAGATAATTGAGATTGAAAGAAAGATTGCTATCAAAGTAAAAAAACAGATTGATAAAACACAAAAAGAGTATTATTTAAGGGAACAATTAAAAGCAATCCAGAGCGAACTTGGGGAAAAAGATAGTCTTTTCTCTGAAGCCCAGGAATATAGAGAACAGATAAAGAAATTGGGATTGAGTGAGGAAAGTCTTCAAAAGGTGTTCAAAGAAATAGACAGGCTTGAGAAATTGCCGCCAAACTCGCCCGAGGTTGGAGTTATAAGAACGTACCTCGACTGGATTGTTGACCTTCCATGGAATGTAAGAAGTGTTGAGAAGATTGATATAAATGTGGTCAAAAAGGTGCTTGATGAAGACCACTATGGGCTTACAAAAGTAAAAGAGAGGATACTTGAGTATATTGCTGTAAGGAAACTAAAAAACGACATGAAAGGACCTATTTTGTGTCTGGTGGGACCACCTGGTGTTGGGAAGACATCAATTGCAAAGTCGATAGCACGTGCACTTAACAGAAATTATGTAAGAATTTCACTTGGTGGTCTTCGGGATGAAGCAGAGATACGAGGACACAGGAAAACCTATGTTGGTGCAATGCCAGGAAGGATTATTTATGCTCTTCGTCAGGCAAAAACAAAAAACCCTCTTATACTTTTGGATGAGATTGACAAGATGTCACATGATTTTAGAGGTGACCCTGCATCTGCGCTTTTAGAGGTCTTGGACAGTGAACAGAACTTTGCATTCCGCGACCATTATATTGAAATTCCGTTTGATTTGTCTGAGGTAATGTTCATCGCAACAGCAAACACACTTGAGACAATCCCCAGACCTTTACTTGACAGGCTTGAAGTGATTGAGATTACAGGGTATACTGAAGAAGAGAAGCTTGAGATTGCAAGAAGGTACCTTTTGCCCAAGCAGATGGAACAAAACGGACTTAAAAAATCTCAGCTAAGATGTGACCCAGAAGCTATCAAGGATATAATAGCATTCTACACACGCGAGTCTGGGGTCAGAAACTTAGAAAGAGAAATTGCAAGACTTTGCCGACGTGTTGCAAAAGAAATCTTAGAAGAAAACAAGAAGATGCTAAGAGTCACTCAAAAGAATTTGGAAAAGTATTTGGGTGCGCGAAAGTACAGAAGAGATGAGCTGATTGAACAGAACAGAGTTGGAATTGTAACAGGACTCGCATGGACACCTTTTGGCGGTGAGACGCTCTATGTCGAAGCGCTTGTGATGCCAGGGAGTGGCAAATTGGAGCTAACAGGCCAGCTTGGAGATGTTATGAAAGAGTCGGCAAAGGCTGCTGTGAGCATTATAAGGTCAAGGGCAAAGGAGCTTGGGGTTGACGAGAACTTTTATAAAGAGTGCGATATTCACATTCATGTTCCGGAAGGTGCTATTCCAAAGGATGGACCGTCTGCCGGAGTAACAATGGCAACTGCAATGGTTTCAGCACTGTCACAGAGAAAGGTTAGATACGATATTGCCATGACAGGTGAGATTACTTTGAGCGGCAGGGTACTTCCAATTGGCGGTGTAAAAGAGAAAGTTTTAGCAGCAAAAAGAGTGGGTATTAAAAATGTTATCCTGCCTTTTGGAAACAAAAAGGATGTAGATAAACTTGAAGACTATGTAAAAAAAGATATGAACTTTATATTTGTAAAGACAATTGATGAGGTATTTGATATTGCAATTGTAAAGTAAAGGGGGTGAAAGCTAATTTGAAAATCAATCTTTCCAATGCAACACTTGAAAAGGTTGCTGTGAAAAAAGATGACTACCCGCCAATTAAATTGCCAGAGATGTGCATATGCGGAAGGTCAAACGTGGGGAAATCTTCTTTTATAAATGCGGTGTTCAAAGACAAGCTTGCAAAGGTTGGGTCAACACCGGGTAAGACCCGAACAATTAATTTTTTCAATATAGACAACAAATTCAGGGTTGTTGACCTGCCGGGTTATGGTTATGCTGAGGTTTCAAAAGAGGAAAAGCGAAGATGGAGAACCATGATTGAAGAGTACCTGCTTGAAAGGCAGGAGCTAAAGCTTTCTGTTTTGCTTTTAGACTCAAGACATCTTCCAACAGAAGATGATAAAATAATGCTGAGCTTTTTTGACAAAAAAGAAATTCCAATAATGATTGTACTGACAAAGTGTGATAAACTTTCGAATAATGAACTTGCAAAAAATACAGAGCTTATTTCAAAAGAACTGGGGATTGAAAAGGAACTATTTTACCAATTCTCTGCCAAGTCTGGTATGGGAGTAAAGCAGGTTCAGTATGCTATAGTCAAGTTTATGGAAGAGGCAATTTTGCAGGAGAAGGGTAAAAAATGAGGTATGCACTTATTAGCAGTTGCCTTATAGGTCTTAACACAAAATATGATGGGACAAACAATTTGAGAAAGGAAGTTGTTGAATGGCTAAAAAATGAGTACATTCTAATTCCAGTTTGTCCTGAACAGCTAGGTGGACTTCCAACACCACGAAAACCCTGTGAGATAAAAAATGGCAGGGTTGTAGATATAGAAGGCAATGATTTTACCGATAATTTTTATAAAGGTGCGTATGAAGCTTTAAAGCTTGCAAGGTTTTTCGATGCACAGATTGCATTTTTGAAGTCTAAAAGTCCTTCTTGTGGCTGTGGTAAAATCTATGATGGAAGCTTTTCAGGAAAACTGGTTGAAGGAAGCGGTATCACAGCGGCTGTTTTCATGCAAAATAGTATCAAAGTGGTCTGTATTGATTAAGATTATAAAGGGTGTAAAGAGGATATGGATTTTAAAGAGATTATCAAGTATGACGATTTGATTTCGGTTTTAGACAACTTTTCTTACATCACAGGAATCTCAGCAAACTTTTTGACAGCTGACAGTAAATGGGTTGAGAATAAGAAGAAAGGCACATGCGAGTTTTGCACCATCATGAAAAACTATTACAAAAATGGTGAAGCATGCAGGGAATCTGATTTGAACGGTGTACAGACTGCTCAAAAGAAAAAGGGTATTCATGTATACAGATGTCACATGGGGCTTATTGAGGCTGTTATTCCTCTGTTTTTCAACACAAGCTATATTGGTTCACTTTTTATTGGTCAAATTCTTTTAGAGCCGCCATCAGAAAAGATGTGGGAACAAATTGCAAAAAAATTAGATGGTCAACCAGTTGATATACAAAGAGCAAAAGAGAGCTTTTTCAAGCTTACCTTCATAGACCAGGAAAAACTGAAAAGTGTACTTGACATGATGCACATAGTGGCAAAATACATTATAGACTCCGAGATGATAAGAATTTCTTCTCTTTCGTCAATTGAAAGGATAATTGAATATATCAAAAATCATTATATGGAAGAGATAACACTTGACGATTTGGCTAAAATGGTGTACCTGTCACCAACTTACTTGAGTTATCTTTTTAAAAAGCAACTTGGTGTGACATTCAAGGAATATCTCATCAATATAAGGCTCAAAAAATCAAAAGAGCTCATAGAAACAACAGACCTTCCGATTGGAGAAATCTCAAAGATGGTAGGAATAGAAGACCAGAACTATTTTAGCAGACTGTTTAAAAGAAAATATGGAGTGTCTCCAATGAATTACAAGAAGGATAAATATATTTACGATACATCTAAAAAAAATGCTAATACATAAAAAAGAAGTGCATTCAAATTGCACTTCTTTTTTTTTAGAATGAAGATTAGGAAGAAAGGAGAAAAATTTTGTTTTGATGTGAGGGGAGAAAAAATGGCAGAACTCAGATGGAATCCTCTTTTGCGTGATTGGGTAATGATTGCATCGCACAGACAGGAAAGACCTCAGATGCCCAAGGACTGGTGCCCGTTTTGTCCTGGCTCTGGCAGGGTTCCTGACAATTATGACGTTTTAGAGTATGACAACGACTTTCCAGCCCTTATGCAAAATCCGCCACAGCCAGATGATGTCGCAACATCTTTTTACAAGGTTGCACCTGCGTACGGCAAGTGTGAGGTGATTTTGTACTCTCCAAATCACACGATAACACTGCCCGAGCTTGAGGTGTCTCATATAAGAAAGCTTGTGGACCTGTGGGTTGAAAGATTTGAAACTCTAAAAAAAGATAGAAACATAAAGTTTATATTCATCTTTGAAAACAGAGGCGAGGTTGTGGGTGTTACTATGCCGCATCCACATGGTCAGATATATGGATATTCATGGATACCATTAAAAATCTTGCGTGAGCTTGAAAGTGCTAAGTTGCACTATGAGCAGCATGGCGAGTGTTTAATCTGCAGGATTGACAGGGAAGAGATGGAGTTTAAAAAGAGAATAATCATAGAAAACGACCATTTTGTAACATACCTGCCTTTCTTTACTGAATATCCTTATGGTGTATTTATATCTCCAAAGCGACATGTAGGAGTTATTTCTGACCTTACAGAAGAAGAAAAAGACAGCTTTGCAAAGATATTAAAAGAGACAACAGGAACGCTGGACAGTCTTTTTGACTATCAGTTCCCATACATGATGTGCATGCATCAGCTACCTGTCAATGTCGATGAGGACTATTCTAAATTTTACCATTTTCATGTAGAGTTTTACCCGCCCATGCGGTCAAAAGACAAGCAAAAGTTCAATGCGTCGAGTGAAACAGGGGCATGGGCACCGTGTAACACTACCTCACCCGAGGAAAAGGCTGAGGAGCTGAGACAGGCTTATAAAAGATTTATGCAAAAGATGCAAGGAGGAGACAAGAAATGAAGATTGAAGAGCTTTTGAAGATATTCAAGGAGGTTTATGGTGAAGGTAAAGAGCCTATCAGGTGCTTTTTCTCAAGCGGAAGAGTAAACCTAATCGGTGAGCACACAGACTACAACGGTGGGTATGTTTTCCCTGCGGCGCTCAATGTTGGTACCACCGTTCTTGCCCGAAAAAGAAACGACAATAAAATTTGCTTGTATGCAACAGACTTGAAAGAGCTTATTGAAGCAGACATCGATAGGATTGATGAGTATAAAAATATCAGATGGGGAAACTATCAGCTTGGTGTTGTAAAAGAGCTAAAAGAGGCAGGATATGAAGTTGGCGGGGTCGATATGCTCTTTCACGACACTGTACCACACGGAGCAGGGCTTTCATCATCTGCTGCGATTGAGTGTGCAACTGGAATTGCAGTTTACTCACTCTTCAATAGCAAGCCAATTGACAAGGTTGAACTTAGCTTTATATGTCAGAGGGCTGAGAACAGGTTTGTTGGGGTAAACTGTGGTATTATGGACCAGTTTGCTTCAAGTCTTGGGAAAAAAGACCATGCCATTTTTCTCAACACACGCACTATGGAGTACAGGTATGTACCTTTAAAACTTGGTGATTACAAGATTGTCATCAGCAATACTAACAAGAAAAGAAGCCTTGCAGACTCAAAATACAATGAAAGAAGATCTCAGTGCGAAAAAGGGCTTGAACTTTTGAAAAAGGAACTTAACATTTCGTGCCTTGGCGAACTTGATGTTGAGACGTTTGAAAAGTACAAAGATTTGATTGATGATGAAATAATCTTAAAAAGGGTAAGACATGTTGTGTACGAGGACGACAGAGTTTTAAAATCCATTGATGTTTTGCAAAAAGGCGACCTTGAAGGTTTTGGCAAGCTTATGATACAATCTCATATATCGCTAAGAGACGACTATGAGGTAACAGGACTTGAGCTTGACACACTTTTTGATGAAGCTTTAAAGGTAGAAGGGGTAATTGGCTCAAGAATGACAGGTGCTGGTTTTGGTGGCTGTACAGTTTCAATTGTTCATAAGGATGCTATAGAAGAGTTTGTAAGGAAAGTAGGGGAAAACTATCGTGCAAAGACAGGACTTACAGCAGATTTTTACACATTTGAAATTGATGATGGCGCAAGGGAGATAGAAATTTAAAAATTCTTTATATAAAGAAAGGATTGATACAAAGATGATTTTGGTTACAGGTGGCGCAGGATACATTGGAAGCCATATGGTTTGGCTTTTGCTTGAAAAGGGATATGATGTTGTTGTAATTGACAATCTTGAAAAAGGTCACAAGAAAGCCGTTTTGGGCGGAAAGTTTTATAGTGGTGACCTCAAAGACAAAGAGTTTTTGGAAAAAGTGTTTGCTGAAAATGACATCTCGGCAGTTATCCATTTTGCTGCGTCTTCTTTGGTGGGAGAGAGCGTTCAGAATCCTATAAAGTATTACTACAACAACGTTTATGGGACTTTAAATCTTGTTGACACAATGATAAAACACAATGTAAAAAAACTTGTGTTTTCTTCAACAGCTGCCGTCTATGGAGAACCAGAAAACATCCCTATACTTGAAGAGGACAAAACCCAGCCTACAAACCCTTATGGTGAGACAAAACTTGCAATTGAAAAGATGCTAAAGTGGATGGATGTTGCCTATGGGCTAAAATTTGTGTCACTGAGGTATTTCAACGTTGCAGGTAGCCACCCCGACGGGATTATTGGAGAAGACCATAATCCTGAGACACACCTTATTCCAATAGTGCTTCAAACAGCGCTTGGTATTCGTGAAAAGGTTATTGTATATGGCAATGATTACAATACAAAAGATGGCACTTGTATAAGAGACTACATCCATGTTGTTGACCTTTGCGATGCGCATCTAAAGGCTATGGAGTATTTGGAAAAGAACGATAAAAGTGAAACATTTAATCTAGGAAATGGAATGGGATTTTCGGTAATGGAGGTAATTGAAAAAGCAAGTGAGGTTGTTGGCAAGAAAATCCCATATGAAATTGGACCAAGAAGAGCAGGCGACCCTTCAATCTTGGTTGCATCATCACATAAGGCTCAAGAGCTTCTTGGATGGCAGCAAAAATATAATAGTTTGGAGACAATAATTTCTACAGCATGGAAATGGCATTCTACTCATCCCCATGGATATGAAGAATAAACAAATAATAAGGGTTGGAAGAAGTTATATGTTTTTCCTTCCAACCCTTTTTGTAATTACGCAAATATTTTAAGTGTTTTTTCTATCCTATTTATTACTTCATCTTTACCGAGAACTTCCATCATCTCAAAAAGACCGGGTGTTACAGTCCTTCCACTTATGCACATCCTTATTGTATGAATCAAATTTGCGGCTTTTATGTTCAACTCTTCAGCTTTTTTTCTCACAACTTTTTCAATTTCATCTGTTGAGAAAGGATTTATATTTTTCAGGTCATCCAAAATAAGTTGAAGATTTTTAAGGTTTTCAACAGTTAAATATTTCTCTACACCCTTTTGATCATATTCATAATTAGAATCAAAAAAGTAGATGCTTGCACTAACTACTTCAACAAGTGTTTTAACTTTTTCGCGCACAAGCTTTAAAACAGATTTTACATATTCTTTATCAAAAGAAGTTATGTCAATTCCCACTTTTGAATAAAAATATTTCATTCTTTCATATAAATCGTCAATATCTATTTCTTTCAGGTAATATCCGTTTATCCATGTCAGCTTATTTATATCGTAAATAGCTGCATTTTTTGAAACCTTTTCAAGCTCAAATTTCTGTATTGCTTCGTCAAGAGTGATGATAGTTCTATCTTCTCCAGGCGACCAGCCAAGAAGTAAAAGATAATTGACAATTGCTTCTTTTAAGTATCCATTCTCAAAAAATTCTTCAACTGAAGTTGCACCATGTCTTTTACTCAGCTTACTTCTATCAGGTGCTAAAATCATTGGGACATGTGCAAACTGTGGTGGCTGAATATTTAAAGCCTCGTAAATTATTAGCTGTTTTGGGGTGTTCGAAAGATGCTCTTCAGCCCTTATAACATGCGATATTTTCATAAGATAATCATCAATTACGCACACAAAGTTGTATGTTGGATTTCCATCAGACTTTAGGATTATAAAGTCATCTAACTGGTCATTTGAAAATTCAACATCTCCACGGATGATATCATGCACAACTGTTGTTCCTTCCATTGGTGCCTTTATTCTAACAACTGCCTTTTCACCATTTTCGATTCTCTTTTTGGCATCTTCCAAACTTATGTTCCTGCACTTTTTGCTGTACTTGTACGGTATCTTTTGCTGTCTTGCAACTTCTCTTTCCCTTTCTATTTCTTCCTGTGTGCAAAAACAGTAATAAGCTTTTCCTTCTTCTAAAAGCTTTTCAATGTACTCAAGATAGATTTCCTTTCTCTGAGATTGAAAATACGGTCCAAATTCACCGCCAACGTCAGGACCTTCATCCCATTCAATTCCAAGCCATCTCAAACTTCTCATAATACCTTCTGCCCACTCTTCTCTTGACCTTTCAAGGTCGGTGTCTTCTATACGCAAAATAAATTTTCCATTGTGTTTTT
>Ga0071330_1050764_pt1 | contig 30603 bp, 33 predicted proteins | sample GBScel77sediment_FD_63802 | JGI IMG/M metagenome (GOLD analysis project Ga0071330, IMG submission 63802) | Hot spring sediment microbial communities from Great Boiling Spring, Nevada - Cellulolytic enrichment Sediment 77C v2 (version 2) | ecosystem: Environmental > Aquatic > Thermal springs >...
AGAAGGGCGAACTCAAAACGCACACGGCTGGAGCCGTCGCAAAGCTCGCGTACAGGCTGGTGAAGCAGGAGCAAAACACCGACACGTTGATCGAAGGATTGTCGGCCGGTGAGCCGGGCTGAAGCTTTCAGGTTCGAAGCATCAAAGACCAAAGAAAAGAACGAAGCTCTCAGAGATGTTCGGCGTCTTTCGTATCTCAATCTGTACAACTCTGTAAAAGATGGTGGAACCGGAAAGATTCAAACTCGTTGTCGTGGCTTGCAAAGTGTGAATCCGTGGAAACACGTTACTGGAGTTGGAACCGTGGAACGAAGCGTTTATGGTTTCAACCAGGTTGCTCGGCAGTTGTGTACCTATCCTGTACTCGGCCAGATAGCTTTGTGTGAAGTTCAAAAGCGACATGGTCTTGATCTCCAATTCTTGTCTGTTGACTGTGTTCAAGGAATTGGCGATCGCCTCGAAGGCGAAAACGACAATTATGGCGATCAAGACCAGACTTATGAGTACCTCAACGAGGCTTGTACCGATTTTCATCAGTAGATCCCCCTGATCGCGAGTAAGACCACCCCTTCACGTTTCGCGGGTGTACCTATCGCACTCATACCTTCCAAGATTTTGTAATCGTAAATGTAGTTCTTGTAGTAACCTGTTTGAATCCTATCTCCACTAAACGTCCCAACAGGTCCACGGTAATACTGCATCAGAGAGCCGAAGATTGTGAGTTGACCCGTAGGTTCACCTCTATCGTAGTCTTCAACTTGAAAACTCTCGTCGAATGAGTAGATGCTCGCCGTGATCTTGAGATTTTGTTGTTTCTCTTTGACCCAAACATACTTGTCGGCGACGATGTTGAGAAAATCTGTTCGCGTTGCGTTCTTCATCTGTTCAATCAAATTGTTATCGACGACAATGTCATCGATCCTGTTGTGTGGAAAGAGATCGCGGAAATCTTCATACACAATGTGGTCGTAGATCTCTACATTCTCCTTGGAATATATCGTGTACCTTCCGTCGACGTACATCGGTTTGTTGTTGTTGGAGTGGTTCTTCAACGCGATCGTCAGGTCACTCATGAGCACGCCGTTGAAGTTCACGTACTTGTCGTACTCGGATGGATTGTCTGGAATGGTTCCAGTCAGATCGAGCCATTTTCTCGCCTTTTCACCGTGGATGGTTATTTGCTGTCTTCCGTCTCTTGGTTTAATGGTGAAGAGATTATCTATGCCAGTCCCATACCCTTCTCTGTACTCAACCGAAACCCTGATGAAATGATCAGCACCCTGACCTGGGGCGCTCTTGAACTCGACGATGAGTTTTCTTGCAGTTCTGTAGTTGCTCCCGACCTGTATCGTTTTTCCCTTGAGATTCAGTTTTATACCCGACTCCACGTCGCTTGTCAAGAACTGGCTCATCGGTTTAACAAGTGCTTCCAGATCGTTGGCGTAATTCTGCTTAATCTTGGTCATGTTGTAATCATCGATGTCCTGCTGGGTTAAACGTTGCCATCCCATTTCAAAACTGGGTCTTCCGGACTCTATGTTTACACCTTTTACTTCAACGATCGATTTGAAAACTGGATTTCCGCTAATGTTTATCGTGTCGTTGGATCTCATTGGGCCATCTATCACATCTCGCGTGATGAAGTATATCTTTCCAATACCAGGACGAGTTTCTTTCTCGGTGAAGTACGCGTATTTGTTCAGAAAGTCTATCGCTAAAACGGCGAAGGCGTAACTTTCGATCTTTCCGACCGAATTTCGACTGACCACCAGAACCGAGTACGGATTTCCCCCGACCATGTACGTACCCGTTATGGGCACGACGACGGTCGAGCCACTGAGACCAAAGGATGCGAGAGCTTGGTTGAACTCGTTCACGACACTCAGATCGAAATATCTGTTCTCATCAACTCTCTGAAAGAAGTTGCGCCAGAAATCACCGTCAGACTGGCTGAACAACCAGTTCTTGAAACTGTCCCACCAATCCACGTTACTCGACACGTTGCCGCTCACCCACGGCAACACCACGCCTCTCACACCACTGAAGCTTGGTTTCACGAACGCCACAGAAAGCTGGAGTAAATTTTGTGCACCCAGGTGTGAGAGATTCTTCGTATTTTGTAGGCTAACTCTTTTAACGTAAGCAGATAGGTTTGTCACTATGGCAACGACGAAGAGTGAAACGATGATCAACAGAACCAAGGTGAGAACCAAAACGTGCCCCTTTCTCACCGCTTCACCTCATTTCAAGTTATAGAGCACCACCGAGGAATCAAGCGTGCCCAGCGTCACATTTTTCTTTGTTAGACTGTACCTTATCAACTTCCCTTGTCCTTCGAACCGGCAGTCATCGAGTTCACCGAGCACAATCCTTTTCATATAACCAGCGTCATCGTTGATTTGAAGCTCGAGTCTACCATTCGCAAAGATGAGTTTGTAGCGTAGTCTCGTAGCAGGAGCGTAAGTTCCGTAGAGCTGTTTCGAAAAAGGAACGATCGCGTAGAACTCGACAGACGTGCTTTGCACTGTCAATCCTTCAATCGTTGGCCCAGCCTTTAGCAATTCCCTACGGATAGCCGCATCTATCTTAGCCAGCTCATCTTGAACGGTTATTCTGTCAAAAGACACGATTGAACCTCTGTAAACGCTCGTCATGAGAAGGACGACTATAGAGAGAGCTATCGAAAGGATTATCATAACGACGAGCACTTCCGTTAACGTGAACCCCCGCACGTTTTTCACCACCGAACATTCTTGGTTAGTATTATAGCATTAGTATTTTCGTTTCGATATAAAAGACCTGAGGTGTGTGGAAAGAAAGATCGGATCATCAATGAAGTGGAAGTCATTGGAAGCAAGTTTTTCTCTTGAAACAGCAGCTGATTCGTGTCTCGAGCGTGTCGAGCTTCGACTGTTTTCAAGCCGAAAGGTCTATACCCGCTTTCACGTAGTTCTCCACTGCGATGCGAACGAGCTTCACGTTCAAACCGTTCTGTTGGTAGAAGGCGAAACTCAAAAGTTTCAGAAAATCTTCTTTGCTCACCAATGGTACCTGTTGTGGTTGCTTCGGTGCAGGAATGAAGTTCGGAACGATCTGATTGTTCGACACGCCATCGATCCTCATATGGATCACCTGTTCTTTTATCGTCCAAACGCGAAAGAATTTGAACTGTTTAGAACTCTCACGACTACATTTTCCTTATCGCGTTCTTGTAAACGAAGATCATAAAGTCCAAAAGTTTTCTGTATCTGATCTGGATGGCAAGCTTGTTGAACAAACCTTCAGGTTCGGTGCTGTGAACGATCGCTTCGAATAGTTCCAGAGGCGTGTAAATTTTCAATCTTTCAACGTTCAACAACCTTGCCAGAGTCTCCAACAGTTTGATCGGCACCTTTTTGGGTTCATCGAAGAAAGAGAGCGTTTCGAGCCTCAAGCGTGGTAAGATGAAAGATTCGTACTGCTGTTCCGCCGACAGTTCACCTGGAAGTTTCAAACCCAGCAAGAAACCTGCGATGTCTCTCTCCTTCGCGTCGAGCTTCACATAGAGTTGTTTCAAAACGTCCTCGTCGCTCGAAAGATAGTACTGTTCTCCGTACAGCTTTCCAAAGTACGCGAGCGTGTCGAGGTAACCTTCGATGAAGTATTTCTTCACCACTTCTCTGTCGAAGTTTAACACGTTTCCAAAATGTTCTCTCGGTCTGATGTACCCGATCCGACTCCTTTCGCGAAAGATTCTCAGATAATCGAGAATATCCGTCAGCCCGATCGTCCCGATATCGACGACCAAGATGTTTTCCCAGCCTCTCTCGACCGCCATACGCACAGGAACGTTGCTGTAAATTCCTCCATCGATGAACAGCTTGCCCGCGATCTCTTCTCTCTTGAACAGAGGGAAATTCGCGCTCGAGAGTATGTAATCTGCAAGCATGCCTTCGGGGATCTCCTCTATGTACAGCATGTAAGGCTTCAAATCGCTGATGGAGTAAGTCACCAAGCCGTAGTGAACTTTCGAGTTTCTTATCTTCTCTTCGGGCAACAGAGTTTTCATTTTTTCCCGAAGGGGCGTGATGTCTATGCCACCAGATTCGATCAAATCCTTTGCAACCTCAAAAGCTTTGAAGATGTTGAGTTCGAATATACCACCGCTCAAAACCTTTTTCATCTCTTCGGGCACGTTCATCACATCTTCGAATTCGACTTCAAGCCACGCCTTTTCAGCGAAATCGTAATCACCATAGGCGATGAGCGCGCCGTTGATCGCTCCCACCGAGGTACCGTACACCGCTACGATATCGATGTTCAACTCTCTCAAAGCTTTCCACACACCTATTTGGTAAGCCCCCCGCGCACCGCCACCTGAAAGCACCAAAGCCACACTCGTCGCAGCCGCCAAAAACGCACTCACGATCTTTCACCCAAAAAGATTATAATTTCACTGGAGGTGTTCGAGATGATGCGTTTGATGCTGAAATCAAAACTTCACATGGCCACCGTGACGGCAAAGAACCTCGAATACGAGGGGAGCATAGAAATAGATGAAGAGCTCATGAAGGCGGTGGACCTGAAAGAGAACGAGTTCGTCTTGATCGCAGACGTCAACAACGGTGCGAGGTTCGAAACTTACGTGATCAAAGGAAAAGCAGGGAGCGGAACGATAGCCTTGAACGGCGCCGCAGCGCGCCTGGTGGAAGTCGGGGACAAAATCATCATCATGAGCTTTGGTCTGTTCGACGAGAACGAGTACAAAGGACCGAAGGTGGCGATATTGGGAGAGAAGAATAGGGTGCTGGAGATTAAGTAAAAGGCAAAAGCGAGCCGACTGTCGATGAAGTTCACCAATAGATTGGGATCTTGAAAGGATAGTTCAAGACATCGTTGATCTTCGTTGCCTCTGGCAAAATGTTTTTCAGTCTATCGATGTCAACATCTCCGTCGTAAGTCACGGTAGCTTCGAAAGAATCGTTCGTCCTGGAAGCACTGAACTGATATTTTTGCAGAAGATTTTCCGTGATCACGAGATAGCCGGAGTTGACGAGATCGTTCAAATCGAGATGGGACTGCGTCGCTGGTTTTCGAACAAACACATAGCTCTCAGCGGCGGCTCTGATGTTTCTCAGGTTGAACGCTACTTGGGTTGCTTTCGATTGCTTGACCGCATTCAGGGCGAACGACGTAGCTATGATCAAAAGAATCGCGATCATTGCCAAAACGGTCAGTAACTCGATCAGCGTGAAAGCTTTCAACATGATTGAACCTTCCTACAGTTAGTATACACCAAATCATGAAAATAGAACTTTTTTGTGGATTCTAAACAAGGAATTTTGCTTCGAGCCACGGTTACGTGATACGACAGAGTGAAGGTGCAAACGATGAGAAGAAAAACCACGACAATAGTAAGCTACGGCGGTCAGTGATGATAAAACAAAACCCGGCGGGAGACCGCCGGTCGAGTTTCTTTAATGATCTTCACCACCAGATTGGGATACTGAAGCTGTAAGTTACTTCGGTGTTACTCCCAGTTGCTTCAGGTAAGATGTTGATCAGTTTGCTTATATCCACGCCGCCAGTGTACGTTATCGTAGCGTTTATCGTTGGCGTAGCAACGGTTGCCTGAACCTTATAATCAGCTAGACCTGCTGTTTTAGTGAGGTAACCTTGGCTCACAAGCACATGTGAATCATTTAAACTGGCTTGGTTCTGTAAGCCTGATGCACCTCTTGTGATCATCACGTAGCTCTCGATTGCCGATTTAATGTTTCTCAGGTTCGACGCCACCTGCGTTGCCTTCGCCTGCGCGACTGCGTTCAGAGCGATCGGTGTCACAATCGCCAACAATGCTGCGATGACTGCCAAGACGATCAAAAGTTCGATCAGCGTGAAACCTCTCACCATGTTTCTGATTCTCCTCATACCATCCACCTCCTTTTTATTATCGTCCATGTTTTACTGTATTATACTCCAGGCTTTTGAAAAATTCAAAATTCATCATTTCGTAATTATGTAGTCGCAGAAAAGAACTTTGTTTTGGTATTCATTGCCAGGATGATAAAATTAGCGTTGTGGGGTGATTCTGGTGGGAAGGCTCGGCCTATTGTTTTTACTGTTTACCGCGAGTATCTTTGCTCAGTTGCTCTACATTTCCCCTGCCATGGATCTGGCACTCAGCGTGTACGAACCTTTCTTCATCAGTCAGCCTCAAAGACCGGGCGAGATCGGCTTGTTCAGGGTGATGAATGCGGCGAGCACGATACAGATCATCTCTTTCGAGGTTGGTCCGAACGTGACTCTCGATCAACTTGTCCTCTCCACGAAACAAGCGGCAATGAAGGAAAGGAGCACCGGCAGGATCAAAATCACGAACCTTGATTGTTTTTTCAGGTGGTTCTCCATCGAGACTTCAGACAGAATCGTTCAATCTTTTCAGCTCATCTTTCTTCGATCAGGCAGAGCCTATGTGTCGAGTTACTTCGCACCTGAGGAAGAGTTTTACACCTACTTGGTCCCAGCGCTGTTGACGGTTCAAAGTCTCAAAGGTCCAACGTGGTTCAACCACGTGGACGAAAAGCACGGCTACAAGTTGATGGTTTACGAACCTTTCCAACCTGTGGAAATTGAAGAAGGAGAGATCGGTTCTTTCGCTGCGGTGGATGAAGAAAAGGTGGGTTACATTCAGATCGTCCAGGAAAAGCTTCCAAAACGTATGAAAGTCGATGAATACGCGGATCTGGTCGAGAAAAACACGCTGTTGAAGTTGAACCAGTACAAGTTGTTCGCTTCGGGGCAGAATTTAGTCCAAGGAAACGACTTCTTCTGGAGGATTTTCTCTTTCGTGCAGAACGAGACAAACCTGAAGGCGCTCCAGGTCCACGTCGTCTTCGACGAAGTGGCGATCACGCTGACCTACCTTTCGAGTGAGCAAGGTTTTGAACAGTTCTTACCTGCGGCTGTGGCGACGATCTTTTCGTTCAGCATGTGAGTCTTCCGCAAGTCGTTTCGGCACCTTAGGGTGTATAATTTTTCCGGAGGTGTTAGTGTGAAAAAAATCTTTGTGTGGTTCATTGTGGTACTGACATGTGTCGCGATAGCTCAAGAACTGTTCGACTACGTGAGAACCCACAAAGATGTTGCTTACGATGTGGTGTCAGAAAAAATCTCAGAGAATGGAACGAAGATGATCCACGTACTTTTGAAGAGTCAAACGTGGCGCGGGTTCGAGTGGAAGCACGACGTTTTGATCGCGATACCTCCACAGATTGAGTTTCAGAACGTCGCGGTGTTGCTCATCACGGGAGATTTCGATCCGACAAGAGCGAAGGAAGTCGAAGACTTCCTCTGGATCGCAGAAAAGTTCGGAGCACCCTTGATCGTTCTGGGAGACGTGCCAAACCAGCCCATCTTTGGATTGAGGGAAGATCACCTCATAGCGCACACTTTCGTTCAGTACGGTGAGACGAACGATCCAACCTGGCCGTTGCTCTTTCCGATGACCACATCGGCCGTGGCTGCGATGGACATGGCACAAGAAATGTTGAACGTTGAAAAGTTCTTCGTCACAGGTGCTTCAAAACGTGGTTGGACGACTTGGTTGACTGCGGTGGTGGACGAAAGAGTCTTCGCCATAGCACCGATCGTTTTCGACAATCTGAACTTTGAAAAACAACTCGCCCAACAGATGAAGATGTACGGTGAATACAGTAGAAGCATTTCACCCTACGTTGAGAGGGGTTTGCCCGAGTACGTGCGCACCGAGGTTGGACAAAAACTTCTGAAGATGGTCGATCCGTACAGTTATAGAGATCGTCTCACGATGCCGAAGTACATCGTGAACGCCACCAACGACGAGTACTGGACCATATATTCGAGCATGCTGTACTTCTTCGACCTGCGGGGGAAGAACTATCTGCTCTACGTGCCGAACAATCCTCATGGGATAAAGAACATACCCTACGTGGTGGACAATCTTTCGAGCTTCTTCAAACTCGCGTTGAGGGGCCAGCTTGTAGATATCGACTATGAGCTTTCTGAAGGAACGATCGTGATAAGAGATCATCCAACGATACGTCAAGTGTACTTGCACAGGGCCGTTTCGGACACGACAGATTTCAGAAAATCTCTCTGGTTGAGATTTCCAGTCCTGCCAGATGAAGGTGTATACTCGATCTCGGTGGAACCACCGCAGAACAGACACGTGGCGTATTACGCTGAGATCGTTCTCGAAATCGAAGGTCTGACACTGAGCGTGTGCACTCCGGGGGTGTACAGATGAGGAAAATCGCCGGTATAGTTGGAGGCATGGGCTCGCTCTCGACGGTGGATTTCTTGAAGAAGGTCGTGGAATGGACTTACGCCGAAAAAGACCAAGATCACATAAGAATGATCGTAGATTTCAACACCTCAGTTCCTGACAGAACGACCGCCATCCTGTACAACGGGGAAGATCCCACACCGTACTTGGTCGACTCGGTGAAGAGGTTGGAAAAGGCTGGAGCAGATTTCGCACTCTTTGTCTGCAACACGGCGCACGCCTTTTTGGAAAAGGTGCAAGGGCAGGTGAACATACCGATTCTGAACTTGCCAAAGCTGGCTCTGGAAAAACTGGCAAGCGTGGGTGTGAAGAGCGCGTGGCTCACCGGGACCAAGGGACTCATAGCGAGTGGAGTGTACCAGAAGGTGGCAAGAGAGGTGGGCTTCGAGCTGAAGGTGCCAGATTTATCCGTGCAGGATGCCGTGATGAACGTGATCTATTCTGTGAAGGCTGGAAAATTAGAAGAAGCGAGAAAAGTCTGGCTCGAAGAGGTCGAACCTCACCTGGATGGACACGTTCTTCTGGCGTGCACGGAACTTCCCGTCGTGGCATGCAGCGACAGGCTCAAGCTCGTCGATCTGAACGAACTGTGGGCGAAGATGGTCGTGGAGATGTGCGGTGGGAGGTTGAGATGAGACGCTGGAGGTGAGATCAGAAAATGAACGTTGCAAGACAAGCCGCCAAAAGACCTGTTGCGGTTTTCATGCTGCTGCTCGCCATCGCAGCGTTGGGCGTGATCGCCATTCGAAGACTCCATCTCGAGCTCATTCCAAACCTCGAATACCCATACGCCGCAGTCTTCGCTACGTACATGGGTGCTGGTACTGAAGAAGTCGAACAGCTCGTCACAGAACCTTTGGAGCGCGTCATCGCTACAGTCCCCGGAGTGAAGAGGTTCACTTCCGTATCTCAGCCAGGTTTTTCCTTCATTCTCATCGAGTACGCTTGGGGTGTGGACGTACTCTCTGCCTCTTCGAGACTCGAAAGGTACCTGAGCCTCGCGCAAGCGAATTTACCAGAACAAGTGAAGCCTTCCGTTGTGGAGTTCGATCCTTCCTTGTTGCCGGTTTTCGTGTTCTCGACGGAACAGGATGTGGAATCGTTCGTTGATCAAATAAAGAGACTTCCAGACGTGGCTGGCGTTGAGGTGCTCGGCAAAGCAAACAAGCGTGTTGTCGTGAGACTCGATCCAGAAAAGGTGGAACAGTTTGGACTGGATCTTTCACTCATGGAGATGTTCCTATCCGGCAACGCGATCTATCCCATGGGCCAGGTCAAAGATGAAAACGGTAACGTTTATCCCATCACGGTTGATGCACGCTTTAGGAACTTGGAAGAACTGAGAAATGCGATCGTGGGTTTCAGGGGCCTGACCTACCAGACAGCGATGAGCGGGCAACTTCCCAAGTTGCTGGTGCCGATCAGGTTGGGACAGGTGGCGTCCATCGAAGTGGTGGAAGAAGAAGTCCGTGGGGTCGTGAGGGTCAACGGTCATTCGACGAACGTTGTGGCGGTCAGGAAAAGATCGGGCGCGAACACTGTCGAGAGTGTGAGACAAATCAAGAATCTGTTGAAGCAGTTGAAAGTTTCTTACACACCTTTGATAGACCAATCACTCTACACGCAGAGGGCTGTGAACAACTTGTTGAAGAACTTGCTCTTGGGGTTGCTGTGCGCTTCCATCGTGGTTGCGATCTTTGTTCCAAATGTCTTCAGCACACTGATCGTTTCTTTGAGCATCCCTGTTTCACTGATCATCGCGATAATTTTGATGTACTTCTTCGAACTGAACTTCGATCTCCTCACACTCGGTGGGCTCACGATGGCTGTGGGGATGCTCGTTGACAACGCGATCGTGGTGTTCGAAAACATCTTCAGGCACAAGAGCGAAGGTCAAGATTATCTTGAAGCCGCTTCTCGGGGTACCAAGGAAGTTTTCGGTGCGATCTTCGCTTCCACCGCGACGACGGTTATAGTGTTCGTGCCACTGCTGTTCACAGAAAGCTTTGCTGCAACGATGTTCAAGTACTTCGCTGCCACGCTCTCTTTGGCGTTGGGTGCGTCTTTGGCCGTGGCGGGTGTGCTCGTGCCGGCAGGATCGAAGTGGATCATGTCGAGAAAGATCGAAGCGTACGAGAAATTCAGGATCACTTACAAAAACTCTCTGGAGCGTTTGCTGGACAGAAAAGTCGTGGTGCTTCCGTTAGTTCTGGTGATCTTGCTGTTCAGTGTCTTCGTGTTGATGAACAGACCGAGAAGCTTCACACCGAAGTTCGAATCGAACACTCTATCGATCGTTGTGAAGATGAACGAGCAGGCCGGTTATGAAAAGACGTCTCAGGTCGTTTCCGAATTAGAGAAATTCATTCTCGAGAGGAAAGAAAAGTTCAACGTGCAACACGTCTATTGTGAAGTTGGAATAACGAGCGAACTTTCACAGATCGTTGGCGGCGCGAGCGAAGACAAGGCAACGATCTACGTTTGGTTCGGTGGCAAAAGGACCGAGTACGTTGAGAACAAGAAGGCGTTGCTCTCAGAACTTCAGAAATTTCAAATCCAAGGTGCCACGTTGAGCGTTGGCGAATCGGACTTCATGTCAGAGTTGTTCGGATATCCTCTCACGATAGTTCTGAGGGGAAAAGACATAGACCTTCTCTTGAAAGAGGCTGAAAGACTCAGCGATGCGTTGAAGCAGAAGGGTATCGGTCAGGTCGCAGTCCGTGGTAAAGCCACTCTGCAAACCATGATGGTTGATATAGACAGAACCAAAGCGATCTTCTCAGGTTTGCTTCCGGGCCAATTGCTCATGGAATTTCAGCGTCGAACGGTCGGACAGGCCATCGGCATCGTTTCAACCGAGGAAGGAAGTTTACCAGTCTTTTTGAAGGTCTCCAGCCTTGGAACGGTTGAAGACGTTGAGGGCGTTGTGTTCAAGAACATGAGGAATCAACAGATACCGCTGGACGTGATCGCGAACGTTGAGAAAAGACAGACCTTGACATCCATTTCGCACATGAACGGAGAACGTGTGGTGTACGTGGACGTTACGGAATCGCAATTCTCCGTGTCGAAGTTGACACGAATCGCAGAGGAAACCATCAACGATTTGAAACTGAAAGTGGACCACGAGTTCTCCGGGCAGAAGAACTCGATGGACACACTCTTCTCTGAATTCAGAACCATCATAATCATCGCCGCGATACTCGTCTACATGTTTCTGGCGGCCCAGTTCGAATCTCTCGTCGTGCCGTTCGTAATATTCATGTCCGTGCCGATCGCGTTGGTGGCACTCACACTCACAATGGTCATCTTCAATTACGAGTTGAACCTTCCCGTACTGGTGGGGAGTCTGACGTTGGTCGGTACCGTGGTGAACAACGCCATTGTGATGGTGAGCTTCGTACTTCAAAGAAGACGTGAAGCGAAAGAAGTTTCGTTCAGAACGATCATCACAGAATCGGCTTCGTTGAGGCTCAGGCCCATCTTGATGACCAGCCTCACCACGATCTTGGCTCTGCTTCCCGTCGCACTCAGCAGGGCTGAAGGTTCAGAGCTCGAATCGCCAATCGCGTGGACGATCATCTTAGGCTTGAGCATCACGACACTTTTCACACTGTATGTCGTTCCGATGTTGCTCGAGCTGTTGCTGAAAAGATCAACTCGGGCTTGAGAATATCTCCTGATAGATCCGCGAAACCAGCTTTTGGTAAATGGGCTCGTCGAGGATCTCGATGGTTCTTGGTTTTTTCAATTCCACATCGAAGATCCTTCTGACCCTCGCAGGTCTCTGTGAAAGTAAAACGATCCTGTCTGCGAGAAAGACGGCCTCCTCAACGCTGTGCGTCACGAGTAAGACGGTTATGTTCTCTCTCGCCACAAGCTCGGAAAACAACAGCTGTAAACTTCTTCGAGTCTGTGCATCCACAGAGCTGAAAGGTTCGTCCATCAACAATATCTTTGCGCCAGTGACTAAAGCGCGTGCGAGTGAGACTCTTTGCCTCATACCGCCGGAAAGTTCGTATACCCATCTGTAGGCCCAATCTTCGAGCTGAACCTTTTTCAAATACTCCATGGCCATGGTTCTCGCTTCGCGCTTGCTCATACCGTTCAAGCGAAGCGGCAGAGAAACGTTGTCGATACAATTCATCCATTCGAACAGCGTATCGCGTTGGGGCATGTAGCCTACCCTCTCGCTGTTCAATAAGACTTCGCCGGTGTAGTCCACCAAACCCAAGATGGCCTTCAACAACGTCGTTTTGCCACAACCAGAGGGGCCGAGCACGGCCACGATTTCACCGCGCTCGACCCACAGATCGACACCATCTATCACCAACAAGCGATCGTAAGAAACTACAAGATTCTTCACTCCGAGGGCAAGAACTCGTTCGTGAACGCCTTCTCTATCTGAAGTTCTGGAACCAAGTTGTTCTCTCTCATCCACGCGTAGAACCTCCTCCAGATTTTCTCATCCTGCCATCCCCACTTCGGTGAATCTTCCCAGTACTTCGAAGACAAATACCGCTGCGATTCGATGACCAATCTTTCGTCGAGCTCTGGAGCATGCTTGAGCAATATCTTCGCCGACTCTTCCGGATTCTTCATTGCGTAGAGATAACCCTTGCTCACCGCTCTCAGAAACTTTCTGACCAAATCTGGCGATTGTTGGATCAGTTTCTCGCTGGTGATCAGCACGGGCGTATAGTAGTCGAAGGTTTCATCAATGTCTTTCAGTGCCAAAAACTCCACATCGAGGCCCGCGAGCTTCGCCGCGATCACTTCCCAACCGTAGAAGACCCATTGGAAATCGAAAATCCTCTGTCTCAAACCCGTCACGAAGTCGAGCTGTCCGACGGTTTGCATCTTCACCTTCGACCAATCGATACCGTACTTTTTCGCAATTGTTTTGAGTATGACTTCTTCTATCTCCGTGCCCCAAGCGCCGTAGACCTTGCCTTCCCAATCTTTTGGAGAAGAGATGCCAGAATTTCTCAACCAAGCGAAACCACTCGTGTTGTGCTGAATGACGGCCGCGATCGAAACCACCGGAAGACCTTGGGCGCGTGCGTAGGTCACGAACTCTTGAAAGCTCACTCCGAAATGCGCGTTGCCACTCGCCACCATCTGTTCGGCACTCATCTTCGCTGGTTCAACTATGGAAACGTTCAAACCTTCCTGAGCGAAGTAACCCTTTTCGAGTGCCACGTACAGACCCGTGTGGTTCGTGTTGGGATACCAGTCCAGCACGACGACGATCTGTTGTGCGAACGAAATCGTGCAGGCAAGCAACAAAACAAGCCAGACCTTCTTCACCTTCAGCCACCTCCCTCGAGCTTTGTTGCCCATGGAAAGAGTTTTCTTTGAAGAAACTGAAGCGTATAGAACAGCGTGAGCGTGAACACGATGATGATGAAAACAGCTGTGAAGACCCTGTCGACCCTGAAAGAGTTCAAGGCTCTTATGATATAGATGCCGAGCCCTGCCTGTGCACCCATCCATTCGGCAATGACTGCGGCCGTCAAAGAGTAGGTGATCGCGACCTTCATGCCCGCGATCGTGTAAGGAACGGTGTGTGGTAGGTAGAGATATTGAAGTTTGTGGTACCACTTCGCACCGTGAGCTTTGAGAAACTCGAGTTTCTCTCTGTCAACGGTTTTGAACCCCTCGTAAGTGTTCACAACGATGGGAAAGAAACACAGAAAGGCCACGGTGCCTATCTTCGTACCGATTCCAAAGCCGAACCATATGGCGACGATGGGTGCCACCACCGTGATGGGGATCGTCTGTGTGAACACTATGATTGGGAGCAAGGTTCTTGCTACGCTCTCAACGAGGAACATGAGCGAGGCGATCGCAACACCTAAGAGCAACGCGAGAAAATAACCAGCTATCGCTTCGTACAGCGTCACAGAAGTGTGTCTCAGAAGAACATCTTGGTTTCTCAGGAGCTCAAGCAAGATCTGCGAAGGTTTCGGCAACAAATACGTCGGCACGGGAACTATTTGCCAGAGAAAGATCAGAGTCGCAACACTGATGAGCTCAACGATACTTCGCGATCTTTTCATCAATGTTCACACCACTCTTTGCGCAGTCGAAGGCAACTTCCAAAACGTATCTGTCGCACAGCGGTGTTATCTTTTTGTAGATTTCTTCGATGAGCTTGAGTAGCTGGGAGAACTCACCTTCGACGGTGGTTTCAGATGGCCCAACCAGGTACTTCAACCCACTGTTAGCTATAACACCGATCGCTTCGTCCACGAGTCCGTAGATTTGATCTTTGCTTTCCACCTTCAAAGGCAACAGTCTGATCGAACATGTGATCTTCATACCAACACCTCCCAAAGCAAAAAACCCGTCGGCGACGGGCTGAGATTTCTCACTCTCCCTACGCCGGCATTACCCGGATCAGGTTCAATGGGTCGAGGACTTCCGTCCTCCTCTCAGCCCCGGATCAGGAGCTCCCCAGAGTTCGAAGATATTCACTTTTCCCGTGCTTATTATAACACATCCAGAACTCAGCGTTCAACTGCGCTACGAGTTGCGGTAAAATAGCTTTGGCTTTAGAACTGTTCAGATTCTAATGTCTTTTTAATGAGAGATCTGATAACATGTGATGGTGGTAGAATGAGAAGAATTGTTGTCTTCTGTTTCTTACTGGTATCGATCCTGTCTGTGACACAGGATTTCATGGAGAGAGTCGTACTCAACGCGTCTTTGTATGAGACGCTCGATTTTTCTCAAATCAATCTCACGATCCTTGACGCGATCAATCTGACGAACGAAAAAGACGTGGTCGCAGCGTACCTGACACTCGTTGAAAACAAGCTCGTGTGGATCGTTCTCAGCTTGAAATACGAATATACCATCTCCACATCGAAAGCCAGGATACTGTCAAAGAAACCCATTCAAATCAAACCATTCACTTACACCGTCGGTTTGAGAGAGGCCATATCGTTGACGGTGATGTCCATAGGAAAGAATGTGTTGTTCGGAGTGTATCGATCCGACAGTTGGGTGGTTGGAAACAACAAGAACATGGCGTTCGTGAGCATGAAGACACCCGCGATTCTGAGGATCGATTCGTCGCCGGAAGTTTTCAAACAGGTCCAGCAAGAAATTCTCAAGAAACAGCAGAAGTAGCGGGTGGTCAGGATGAGGATACTCGTTGTGGAGGACAATGAAGACTTAGCGAATTCCATAAAGAGAGGACTCGAGAAGGAAGGTTACTCGGTGCAGCTCGCCTTCGATGGCGATACGGGTCTTGACATGGCGTTGGAAGGAAATTACGACTGCATCGTTTTGGACGTTTTGCTCCCTGGCGTGGATGGTTTCGAGTTCGTCCAGACGCTCAGAGAGACCAACGTTCAAACACCCGTGTTGATGCTGACAGCTTTGGATTCTGTGGACGACAAAGTAACTGGTCTGAGCAGCGGTGCGGACGACTATTTGACCAAACCTTTCGATTTCAGAGAGTTGCTCGCGCGCGTTCAAAGCCTCATAAGAAGAAGCCACCTTTTGAGAGGGGAAGTCCTCAGCTTCAAAGACATTCAGCTGAACAGCAGAACACGCAAAGTGACGGTCAAAGGCGCTGAGCTGAAACTGAGCAGGAGAGAGTTCGATCTACTGGAACTCTTCATGCGCGATCCAAACGTGGTATTCAGTCGTGAAGAGATCCTCGAACGCGTTTGGGGAAACGAGCGAGAGACCAAAAGCAACGTGGTCGATGTTTATGTACTCTATCTGAGGAGCAAGCTCAAGCCCTTCGGTTACGACAAATTCCTCGAGAGCGTCCCTGGGATCGGCTACAGGCTCAGAACGGAGGCGTGAGCATGCCCACATTGAGGCATGCCATCGAGAAGTATTACCTTTCGATATTCGTCGTTTCCATGGTCGTCATGTCCGCCGTGTTGATCCTCTTGCTCCACAGCCTCGCGATCAAAAGGATAGACCAAGAGATGCTCGTGTTCACGAACGATCTGCTCAGATTTCTCGAAAAGCCCGAAGGTCAGCCAGTTGCCATATTCGGAAAGAAGAACTACGCGTTCCACGTCACCGAACAGGGTAGAACAATAGCGAGTTACAACCTCCCGGACGATTTCGTGGTGCCGAAGACCGAAGGCTTTCACACGATCCACTCTCAGCGTTATGTGAAGTTGATCAGGGACGATCTGGAAGTGATCGTCACACGAAATTTGAAGGATCATTTCAGTTTTCTCGCTTCCTTGTCGATAACTCTGATGGCGGTACTGGTGCCGCTCACTTTTCTTGTACTGTTCTTTGGTCGAAGGCTGACTCGTAAGCTGACCACACCCATAGAGATGATCGGTGAACAGATGCAGCTGGTTTCGAAAGGGGTGCTGGAAAAGATACAGATAGAACCCACGAGCAAGGAGGCCGAGATATTACAGACCCAGCTGAACGAAGCCATAGACAGATTGAACAGAACCATGGAAGAACTGAGAGACTTCGCAACCACTATATCCCACCAGCTGAGAAATCCCCTCGCCAGTGCCAAAACAAGGCTCGAAGTGCTCTTGACGGAGGATCTACCCGACAACGTAAAGATCGAGATGGAGAAGATCAAGCACAACATCGACAGGATGGTCGAGATCACATCACAACTGTTGCTCATCGCGAGAACGCAACACACCTCGGCGAAGAACTTCGAAGAGGAAGACCTGTCGAGCTTGATACTCGAGAGCATAGACCAAGTTTCACAGAAGTACAACAACAAGGAGTTCCTGATCGACTCGATCAAGGAGATAAAAGTAAAGTGCGTTGGTCCACTGTTGATACACGCCTTCGCCAATCTTCTCGACAACGCGTGTAAGTACTCCAGTTCAGAAAAACCTATCACTTTGCACGTCGAAGAGAGCGGAGAAACTGTGAAAGTGGAAGTTTGCAATTACGGAGATCCCATCCCAGAACAGGATCGAGACAAGATCTTTCTCAAGTTCTTCAGATCGAGCAACGCAAGAACCGAGGGCTTTGGCCTCGGTTTGGCCGTGGTGAAGGCCATAGCTGATCTGCACAGGGCGCAGGTTTACTACGAATGTGAAGACGGGGTCAACAAGTTCGTCATGATCTTGCCAAAGTGAAAGTCATTCGAGCACAGGCAGGGTGGAGTTCGCGTATGGCATGAACAGAATCGACGCTGACTTTCCGTGTTTTTCGAGCGCCGCATCGACCGCTCTCTGTGGATCGCTGAAGGGCGTCATGAAAATCTCTCTCACAACGTTCTCATCCATGCTCGAACACAGAAAGATGTCGGTCTTCTTGAGAACTCTGCAGAAGCCCACAGCTTTGTGACCTCCCAGCACGAAGTTGGACCTTATCCACTGCAACGGTTCGTCTGGGCTTTTGGCTTTTCTCATCCACTCTTCGAAAGTTCGTTCCCCAAAACCTTCTCTGCACTCTGCTATAAGTACGATTGTGCCGTTGTCCTTCACCGCGTGCGACGCGTTGTCCAAACCCTTTTGCGCTTGATAGAGGTTTATGTCCTTCGGAAAACCACCGCACGAAACGATCACAACGTCGTACTTCTTCTTTATCGGAACCTTGTACATCGCATCTATGTACTTCACGCCCTCACGATGCGCGGTTATGGGATGGCCTGCGACTGCCTTGACGATCTGCTTGGAGCTGTTGAGCACTACGTTCACGATGAACTTGACGTTGGTCATGGCACCGGCCTCTTCTATGTCGAGCCTGACGGGACTGTTGATGTTTCCAGCGACGGCGCCTTCTGAAAGCATGAGCGAATGGTTCTTCTCGATGGTCCTCTTGCTGCACACGCCTGGAAGAAGTGCTTTATAACCGCCACTGTAGCCGACGAACCAGTGCAGTTCAAGATTGCCCGTGGCGATGATCAAGTCCGACTCAGCGACTGGTCTGAAGACTTCCACGGGAGTTCCTCGACTCGTCTCACCGATGTACACACACTCATTGATGTCGTGGTTGATACAGTCGTAATGTTCGAACGCTTCTTCACCGACGGCTTTTTTCATCTCCTCTTCGCTCATCTTCCTGTGAAAACCAAGTGCGAAGACGATCTTTATCTGTTCACGTTTCACGCCCGCCCTGTTCAACTGCTCCAGAATCGGAGGAACGATGATGTGCGAAGGACTCGGACGCGTCAGGTCGCTCACCAGTATGGCGATCTTCCTTGGTTTCATGTTTTCAACGATTTGCGTCAACGTAGGACTCTCTATGGGATTGTCCAAAGCCCTGCGGACTTCGCCGAACGGATCATCGACGCCCGGAAACTCTGTTTTGGGCGAAAGAATCTCTGTGTGATCCGGAACGTCGATTTGTAGCTGTTTTTCACCGTATTTGAGAGAGACTTTCATGATAGCTCACCTCACAGGGTGGGTTGGGTGAGGTAGATGCCGAACTCGTGGTGTCTCAGCATCTCACTTTTGGTCAATTTGCCGTTCAGAACTTCGATCAACTTGTGGAACAGTCTTTCTCCGGCCTGCTGGATGGTCGTCTTTCCTTCGAGCACGTCGCTCACGTCGACATCTATGTTGTCGCTCATCCTGCTGTAGGTCTTCGCGTTCGCCGTGACTTTGATCACGGGTGCTATGGGACAACCTGTGGGTGTACCTCGGCCCGTTGTGAAGATCACAACCTGTGCCCCGCCGGCGACCATACCGCTGACCGACTCAACGTCATGCCCTGGACTATCCATGAAATAGAGTCCACCCGTTGGTATGGGTTCAGCGTACTCGAGGACTTTCTTTATGGGTTTCGTCCCAGCTTTGTAGATGGCTCCAAGCGATTTTTCCTCCAGAGTGGTCAAGCCTCCACGAATGTTTCCAGGCGTCGGATTGACACCGCGGATGTCTTCACCACCTGCGAGAGCGCTTCGCTCACACCTGTCCACAAGTTCAAGCAGCTTTTTCGCCACCTCTTCGTTCACGGCGCGCCTGGCCAAAAGGTGCTCCGCACCGATGATTTCTGTGGTTTCTGAGAAGACCACGGTCGCACCCAAATCGATGAGTTTGTCCGCCACGTACCCGACAACGGGATTGGAAGCGATTCCAGAGGTCGTGTCCGAGCCACCACATTCGATTGCGACAGTGACGCTGGAAAGATCCACTTCAATTTCTTTAATCTCACACTGTTCCATCATCCTCTGTAAGATTCGAACGCCTTTTTCAATCGTTCTGAGCGTGCCACCCTCTTCCTGTATGATCAGACATTCGGCAGGTTTCCCCGTCGCACGCACCGATTCGAAGATCTTCATGGTGGGAACCGTTTCACAGCCCAGTCCGACGAACAACACACCAGCGACGTTCGGATTGCACGCCATCCCCTTCAACACGTTCACAACTTTCTTCTCGTCGTCCTTCATGTGGTTACAACCGTGCTGGTTGTGCAGATACACAACGTTTGGAAAATTGCTCGCGATCTCTTCCGCTGTCCTCGTCGCGCAGATCACCGTTGGAACGACCAAGAAATGGTTGCGAAAACCTATCTTGCCGTCTGGCCTGAGAAATCCTTTCAGTTTCACGATCGATGCCCCCTCACACCGCGCTGGCCCGTAACGTTGTGAACGTGGACGTACTGGCCTTTCTTGATATCCATCGTGGCAACTCCGATCGGTTCACCGTACTTCACCACTTGGACACCCTGAGGAATATCGATTAGGGCAAATTTGTGCCCGAACGGCACATCTTCGAGCAACTCCACTGTGAGCTTTTCTTCTCCCAAAGCCACAGTGACTCGCTGTCCCTTGGAAAGGTCTTTTATCGCGGTCGCCACGTTGTCCTTCTTTGAAAACGCTATGGCGTCCATCGTCTTCACCTCACGGAAGTTTTATCAAGCGAGACTGAACCAAGACTTTCTCCATCTCTCTGCCCATGTTGATTCTTTCTCTGATCTTCTTCAAGAGCTCTTCGTCGGAAAGCGGATTTCTCGCAACATTTTGTTCAATCGCTTTCTTCGCCACGGCGAAGGCCTCTTCGACGTAGACCTCGCTCTCCTCCATCGTGGGCACTATGTACTCTTCATGGATTCCCTTTCTGTATGCGAAGTCCGCTATAGCCTGAGCAGCCGCGATGCACATCTCGTCGGTCACTTTCGTTGCGCGAACATCGAGCACGCCTCTGAAGATCGCTGGGAAACCAAGAGAATTGTTCACCTGATTTGGAAAATCGCTCCTGCCGGTCGCAACGATCCTTGCTCCAGCTTCTTTCGCTTCCCAAGGCCATATTTCTGGCACGGGGTTCGCTCCAGCGAAGACGATGGCATCTTTGTTCATCTTCTTGATCCATTCGGGTTTGATCACACCCGGTCCACTCTTCGAATAAGCGATGCACACGTCCGCGCCGATCAACGATTCTTCTATGCCTCCACTGACGTTGTCTGCGTTGGTCTTGATCCACATGCGTTTTGTGATAGGATCGAGTTGCTCTGCACGATCTTTCGTTATTATTCCCTTCGAATCGACGACAAGAACATTGCCGAGATCCACACCCATCTTCTCTAAAAGCCTTGCGAAGGCGTAGTTGGCACTGCCAGCTCCTATGAGTGTGATCTTCACCTCGTTTATCTTCTTACCAACTATCCTCAACGCGTTGATCAATCCTGCCAACGTGATAGTCGCGGTTCCTTGCTGATCGTCGTGGAACACGGGGATGGAGAGTTCTTCTTGGAGTCTTTCGAGAAGCTCGAAGCATTTCGGCTTTTCTACGTCCTCCAAGTTTATACCAGAAATGCTGGGTGAGAGCCATTTGCAGAACTGAACGATCTCTTCGATCTCTTTGGTCCCCACGCAGAGAGGTATAGCATCCACTCCACCCAAGTATTTGAAGAGCAAGGCCTTACCCTCCATCACGGGTAAACCTGCCTCTGGACCTATGTCCCCCAGGCCGAGTATCCTCGTACCATCGGTGACTATTGCGATCGTGTTCTCTTTGTTTGTGTATTCGTAAACTTTCGAAGGATCTCTCACTATCTCCTGACAGACCTTCGCAACACCTGGTGTGTACCAGATCGCGAAATCGTCGTACGATCTCACTGGTACTTTCGGTGCGGTCTGTATCTTTCCTCTGTAAAAGGGGTGCAACTTCAATGCCTCCTCGGACGGTTTCTGAGCTTTCTTCAACAGTTCTTCGACGTTCTTCTTGTAGTCCATTTTCTACACCTCCATTAAAAGAATAGTCCTCTCGGGAGAGGTACATGCAGGAGTCTGCCGAGAGCGTACCAAAAAATGAAAACGATCGCACAGTAACCGAGCGAGTAAAGAACAAAATGCTTTACTTTCAAACTCCTTCCGGCCAGTATCGCGAATATGACGATACCGAACACGATACTTCCCAACAGAAAGCCCAAAACCCAATCCATCATGTACACCCAGAGAAAGCTCAGAATCGCAACGAGAAAGATATAGAAGAAATCTTTCAAGGAAATGGACCTTGCGGCGCTCGGACCCCGCTTTTTGAAAAGCACGAGCGCTCTGATCAGTAGGATCACACTCAAGATCACCAAGAGTCCAAGGACAAATCGAGGAAACACGGCGGATAAATAGTTGTACTGCGTTGTTTGACCGAAAAGAACGACACTGAGGATCAAGATAACAATTGGGGTCAATATCTCAGCAATCATTTTTGATCACCACCCGGAATAACCATGCGTTTTTTCATGATCACAGGCCACAGCAAGAAAAACACCGAGAGCAGGATGAACACCCAGCACAACGGCCTGGTGATGAAGATCAACCAAGGCTGTGGATACTTTTTTCCTATCAACAAACCTTGAACCAAGCCTGATTCGATTATGGGACCCAATATCAAGCCCAAAGTTATGGGACCCGCTTCGAAACCAAGTTTTCTCAGCAGAAACCCGAGAAGACCAAGCATGAGCATCATGTACACATCAGAGATGTTGTTACTCACGCAATAAGATCCAATCATGGTCAAGAAGATGATCGTCGGCGCGAGCAAGCTGAGAGGGATTTTGGTTATGAGCTTTGCCATTCCCCTTCCGAAGGCCAGACCAACCGGCACCATGATGAAAGTCGCAAGGATGACACCTGCGACGAAGGTGTAAACCACATCAGCCCTTGTTGTGAACAACTCGGCGCCTGGCCTTAAACCTTGCATTAACAAAGCTCCGTACAGGATCGCATCCACGGGTGTGCCAGGAACTCCGAGCGTCATCAATGGTACAAAGCCTCCACCCACCACGGCGTTGTTCGAAGCCTCCGTGGCTATCACACCTTCAGGAATACCAGTTCCAAACTTTTCCGGATGCTTCGAAGCCCTCACAGCTTCACTGTACGCAACGAGGTTCGCTATGTTTCCACCCGCGCCCGGCAACACACCTATGATGAAACCGATGACTGAGGCTCTGAGCAGATCGATCTGTCTCTTCATCACGTTGACGAACGTTTTCCAGAGCAAACCTTTCTGCACCTTAGCCTCCTGATACAACTGTTGTTTTGATCTGTTCAGTATCATCTCGATGACCTGGGGTATACAGAACAAACCGACCAGCGCCGGGATCAAACCCACACCACCGATCAACTCGGGTATGTTGAAGGTGAAACGCACGTTGCCCCCAACGGGTGCAACACCTATCGTGCTGAGCAGCACACCTATCAAACCACCGATGAAGCCCTTGAGGGTGTTGCCACGCGACAGTGAAGAGATCACCGTCAGACCAAATATTCCGAGCCAGAAGTACTCGGGAGGTCCGAACTTGAGAGCAACACGCGCGAGCATGGGTGCGAAGATCAAAAACATGAACAGACCGAACAGACCACCATAGAGTGATGAAAAGGTCGCGGTAAGGATTGCTTCCCACCCTCTACCTTGCTTAGACATGGGATAACCATCGAAGGTAGTGCCTATGTTGGATGGAGTACCCGGTGTTCTGAGCAGTATCGCCGAGAACGAACCACCGTATATCGCGGCCATGTAGAGTGAACCCAGAAAGACCAGACTGTCCGAAGCCGAGAGCCAGTAAGTTATAGGGAGAAACAAAGCCACACCCATCGTCGCGCTCAGACCTGGAAGCGCACCGATCACAAGGCCAACGCAGACGCCCCCCAACATCAACAAAAGAGTTTTCACGACGAACAGATGGGCAAAACCGTAGGCGAGGTATTGAAGACTCGACATGTAGATTCTTCCCCCTTTCAAACAAAAACCCGCACCCTCGTGGGGTGCGGGAGGGAACGATCACTTTCCCTGAGTCTCTTCCCAGAGCTGCTTGTAGTACGGTATCAACTCTGACACGAGCTTCGCAGAGGCAGCTTCATCGTAGTTCTCGATGACGAAGCCCATTTCAAGCATCTTCGCAACGAACTCAGGATTGTTGTTGACTTCCTTGAAGGCGGCCTCGAGTACTCGTTTCACATCCTCTGGTGTTCCAGGAGGCACAGCAACTCCCCTGTACGCTTTCTCAACCAAGTCTATTCCGAGTTCTCTAAAGGTTGGGACATCTGGGAACAGTGGGATCCTCTCTTCGGTCGCCACGGCGATAACCTTCATCTTGTCCTTGTACTGTATTGCCATCGTCGTGTAGGTCATCAGACCATCGACGTGTCCACCGAGCAGCGCTGGAACGGCTGTACCTGAACCTGAGAATGGAACGTAGGTGATGTTCAGACCCGTCAGTTTGGCCAGCCTGACGGTCGCGAAGCTGTTCGCTGAAGGCTGTCCACTGCCTCCCAGAGTGACCATACCTTTCTTTTTCGCGTACTCAACGAAGTCTTCGAATGTGTTAATTGGGCTGTCGATTCTCACCGCGAGTACACACGGGGTGGACTGGAAGAAGTAGATGTTGTTTATCTGCTCGGTCTTGTAACCAACACCACCCTGAAGTGGTTGAAGGATGGTGTGCGGCAAGTTCGTTCCGTAGATGGTATAGCCATCAGGTTTGGCACGGGTCACAAGCTCTGTCCAACCGACGGCGCCTCCTCCACCTTCCTTGTACGTTATCACGATGGGTACTCCCAAGATCTTCTCCAGGTACGGCTGCTGCAATCGCGCTGTGATGTCAGATTCTCCACCGGGGGCGAAGCAGATGACGTACGTGATGGGTTTGCTTGGGTATTTCTCTGCAAGGACGAAAGTCACTGCAAACAGTGCAAACAGAACCACCAGCATACGGACTTTCATACTCTTTACCTCCTCACGAAAGGTTTGTACTGCTTACATTATAGCGAATTCACATCCAAAGATTCAAGCAACTTCGTTTTTTGGCACTCATGCCAGATGGGGCGATGAACAACACAAAAAGCCCCATTTTCGGGGCTTGAGGTTATCCTACTTAGTTTATCCGTGTTTTCCTGTCGTCTCGCTGCTTGAACAACTTACAAAAACCTACCGTCCAGACGCTTCACTTTCCTTGAGGGAGAAATTCTCATTATGATGTGGCAAGAAAAAGATGAGCTCGCGAGTTTAATTTCGTGAAAGATAACACCAAACTCGATAAGAGTGTGCTCGGATCTGTAAGCACACTCGCGAATGTTCGGCAAACTTCAAAAACTCGTCTCCACCATTATGCAACGGCCTATGGAGTACTCGACACCGTTGTTCTTGATCAAGTCTTCTATCTGTTTGGAACCTGCACCGGGTTGGAACCAGAGACGCTTGAACCCGAGCTTGATCGCTTTGTCTGCCACCTGAATGCCCACATCTGGTGGGACCACAAAGACTATGAGATCCACATCCCTGGGAAGTTCTTCGATGTCTCTGTAACACTTCACACCTTCGATGTTCTCGGATTTTGGATTGACAGGATAAACTTCAAAACCTTTCGAAAGAAGATCGCGAACGATCTTGTTTCCGTATTTTCTTCTGTCTTCACTCGCTCCGACGACAGCTATCCTCTTCACGCCGTTCAACTCCAATGTTTCACCCCCGGTCAAACGTGAACTTGCTGAACGAGTCCATAACGTTGCATGGCGTTCTCCAATATGTGTAGCACGAGCTCTTCATAAGTGAAACCAGCAGCTTCCGCGATCCTCGGCAGATCAGAAAAGCCTCTCACCATACCGGGAAGGGGATTGATCTCCAAGAAATATGGATTCCCATCCTCCTGCGAAACTCTCAAATCTATCCTCGCCACGTCCTTTATGTCCAGACTCTTGCAAACCTTTATTGCCATGCTGGTGAGCTTTCTCTCGAGCACAGGGTCTATCTTCGCTGGACAGGTGTAGTCGACGTAGTAGTCGGAATTCTTCTTGACCTTGTAACTGTAGAATTCTTTTCCATGTTTGAAGTGTATCTCCATGATGGGCAGGACCCTGTACTTGTTTCCTTCTTGTAGAACCCCTACCGTGAACTCTTTACCTCTTATGTACTCCTCCACGAGAACTGGCTCGTTGTAAATGGAGAACAATCTCTCGATTTCTTTCCTGTACTCGACCATGTCATGAACCAGGCCCGTCTCGGAAATACCCTTTGAAGAACCTTCTGCGTTCAACTTCAGTATCAACGGAAATCTCATGTTCTTCCTGAGCTTGTCATTCAAAGAGCGTATCACCTGGAACCTCGGTGTTCGTATGTCTTTGGTCAGAAGTACCTGCTTGGTCAAGGCTTTGTCGAGACACACGGCCAACGTGGTGGCGTCCGAGCCAGTGTAAGGGATTCCGTAAAAACTCAGTATCGCGGGGACTTGAGCTTCTCTTGCCCTTCCGAAAGTGCCCTCAGCGAAGTTGTAGACGATGTCTACCCTCTCGTTCAGCAAGGTCGGGATGAACTTCTCAGGCACAGCTTCCATCGGAACGACTTCGTGGCCGCCACTCTCGATGGACTGCTTGATGTCCATCACGACTTCCATCGAATCGTACTCCGCTTCCCAATCCTCCACATCAGGCCTCACACCACGCTGTACGTTGTACGCTAACCCAACTTTCGTAGAGACCACCTCCAGGTTTTCTTCAACTCGATTATCACCCCTTCGAACGTAAAAGATTTTTCATTAAGTGGATGATTCGTTGTCTTTTTTTCAACAAACAAGAGACATGAGCCAGTCGTTCAGAGATGAGACAGGATGAAACCACCTTCGTGGTCTGTGATTCTTCAAAAGGTGTGACAGAAGGTCCTTTCATGGTATAAATTGTTCAATAGGGGGAATCACATGGACTTCGGTAAAAAACTCAGCCTTTTGATGAGCGTGTTGAGCGTTACGAACAGTGCGCTCGCCAAAGCCTTGTCGGTGGATCCTTCCCTGATCAGCCGTTGGAGGTCGGGTTCGAGAATTCCCGCGAAAGACAGCGGTTACATCGAAATGATCGCTTCTTATTTGGTGGAACACGCCAAGATGGAGCACCAAAAGCTTGCCATATGTGAGATCACAGGCTGTGTTCCGGAGGCACTCGAAAAGGAGGAACTCAAAGAACTCGTGAAGAGATGGCTGATGGATGCACCCATACCCGATACGCGAGCGATAGGTGGTTTTCTGAGCAAGGTAGGGTTGTTCAGGATCCCCCAGGCTCAGGTGCAGTTTCCTACGATGACTCTGGAAGGACAAACGGCGAACTTCGAAGTTTTCTTTGGTAAAGAAGGAAAGCAACGTGCAGCGATGAAGTTCCTCCTCCACGCGATGAATTCGAAAGAACCAGGCACAATACTCTTGTACAGCGATGAGAGCGTCGATTGGTTCCTCGTCGACAGAGAGTACGCCTTGCGACTCGGCGCGACGATGATCGAGCTCACCAAGAGAGGCTGGAAGATCAACATGGTTCACACGTTGAGCAGGGATATTTCAGAGATGCTCCGTGCGATAGAGTTCTGGCTACCTCTCTACATGACGGGTTCTGTGACACCTTACTACAACCCCAAGTACAGAGAACACTATTTTAGGAGGACTCTCTTCGTCGTGCCGAAGTTGGTGGCCCTCACCTGCGCGGCGTTTGAAGACTTCCCACAAACTGTGAACCTCCTAACGACGGAACCACACGTGGTTGAATTGTTCGAACAAGAGTACCAGCAATTTTTGAACACGTGCCGACCACTCATGCGCATACCGCAAGTTGGTTCACAGGAGATGTTTTCACTCTTGGAAGACTTCGAAGATCAATCCGCAACGTGTCTTGTGATCAGCGATGGTCTGCCACTGGTCACCATGCCAGGTGAGGTCTTGGGGAGGATCTTGGAACGAAATTCGTTGAAAGACTCCGAGCAGATCCTCTCACACTGGAGAAAACGAACCGCTTCGTTCGAAAGGAATCTGAAGCAACATTCACACATTCACATCGTCGCACTGCCCGACGTCGAACAAGTGAAAGCCGCCAAAGGCGTCGTGGAACTGCCCGAATCTGGTGGTATCCTGTTCTACACGGTTGAAGAATACGTGGATCATCTGAAACATTTACTTTCTCTGTTGAAAAAGTACGAGAACTATCAGTTGTGCATCTCTCCAAGGAGCATGAGTGCCAACGTGCACACAGCAGTGAAAGACCAGATCGGTGTGCTCGTGTTCAAGAAAGATCCTCCCGTGAGACTGTTTGCGATGAACCATCCGGACATGACGAACGCGTTCTACTGTTACGCCGAGGATTTTCTGAATAGACTGCCACCGCAGAGCAAGAACAAAGAGCAAGTGATCGAAACGATCCAACTGATGATACGACAACTCGAAAACCACTGAGCCACCGCTTGGATATTCACACCAATTTAACATTTCTTCGTGTATAATGTCCTGCCGTGAGGAGCTCGTGGTAAATTATGGAACGTTGCTCCCGTCTTGCCAGCGGGCAAGACCAAAAAGGCCGAGGGAGGAGGTCGGTGAATGAGGATCTACGAGACGATGTTCATCATCGATCCACGACTGAGCGAGGAAGAACGTGAGGCTCTCGTGGAGAAGGTCAAAAGCATCATCACAGAACGCGTGGCTGGTCAGATCAGAGAGGTCAACAGGTGGGGCTTGAGGAGGCTCGCTTATCCCATCGCCCACCAGAGTGAAGGAGACTACACTGTGATCTTGTTCACGGCTGATCCAGCGAACGTGAACAGACTCGAGGAATTTTACCGCGTCACACCACAGATAATTCGCTGGCAGACCTTCAGAAGAGAAGACCTCGAGAAGAAAGAAAAGAAAGCGGCACAAACGAGCAACGTCGAGCAGAGGGAGTAATCCGTCGTGCCGTACTACAACCGCGTGATCTTGGTGGGTCGGCTCACGAGAGATCCAGATACACGCATGACGACCACAGGCTCTGCAGTCGCGTCCTTCACGCTCGCCGTCGACAGGCCCCCGAGGTCCTCAGACGGCCAGAGAACGACGGATTTCATAAGGATAGTGGCGTTCAACAAACTGGCGGACTTCGTGAGGTTGTACTTGAAGAAGGGTCAGTTGGTCTTGGTCGAGGGAGAGCTGAGGATAAACAAGTGGCAGTCCCGTGACGGGGCGAACATGACCACACCTGAGATCTGGGCGAGGGACATCAGGTTCATGGAGAAGAAAGCAGCAATGGAAGAAACCGTCGAAGAGATCGAGAAGTTCGAAGAACCGATCGTCAATCCCGAAGATATCTTCGGTCCTGAAGAAGAACTGGACAGTGAAGACGAAGATAAGCCACCGTTCTGAGGAGGTGTCCGTGTGGACCAGCAGAGGAGAAGGAGAAGGAAGAGAATCAAGAAATGTAGGCTCTGCGAAATGAAGATCGAGTACGTGGATTACAAAGACATCAGACTCCTGAGCGATTATCTGAACGAAAAAGGCAAAATCATACCCAAACGTGTGACCGGCAACTGCGCGAAACATCAGAGGATGATCAAAGTCGCCATAAAGCGTGCAAGACACATGGCTCTTTTGCCGTACATCAAGATGTGAAACACTCGACAATCGATTCTTAACGGGAGGGACTTTGAGTCCCTCCGTTTGTTCTGGGAGGGAACGAAGATGAAGAAACTCGCCGTGGTTGCCATCGGTGGGAACGCGGTGAACAGACCCGGAGAAAGACCCACAGCAGAGAACATGCTCAGCGCTATCAAAGAGGCGATGGGCTATCTCGTCGACATGCTCGATGAATACGACATCGTGATCACGCACGGGAACGGTCCGCAGGTGGGGAACATACTCATCCAGCAGGAGATGGCAAAAGAAGTCATTCCTCCTTTTCCCATCGACGTGAACGACGCGCAGACTCAAGGAAGTCTGGGTTACATGATCGTCCAGGCCTTGAGGAACCGACTCGCAGAGAGAGACTTGAACAGAGAAGTTGCGGCATTGATCACGCAGATAGTTGTCGACAAGAACGACGAGGCGTTCAAGAAACCTTCCAAACCCGTTGGACCGTTCTACACGGAAGAAGAGGCCAGGAAACTCATGATGGAGAAAGGTTGGATCATGAAGGAAGACGCGGGCCGTGGTTGGAGAAGGGTCGTACCTTCACCTAAGCCTCTGGACATAGTGGAAAAAGAAGTCGTGCGGATGCTTCTGAAGAACGGTGTCATCGTTGTCGCGGCTGGTGGGGGTGGAATACCAGTCGTGAGAGAGAACGGCGTTTTGAAAGGTGTCGAAGCGGTGATAGACAAAGATAGAGCGAGTGCACTCTTGGCGATAGAGATCAACGCAGACGAGTTGATCATTCTGACGGGGGTTGAAAAAGTCGCGCTCAACTATGGCAAGCCGAATCAAACTTTCGTGGACAAACTCACTGTTGAAGAAGCCTTGAAATACTTGAAGGAAGGCCATTTCCCTGCAGGAAGCATGGGACCGAAGATAGAAGCGGCGATCGATTTTGTCACGGCCACGAGCAGAACCTGTCTGATAACGGATATGAAGAAGCTCAAAGAAGCTCTCTCTGGTAAGACAGGTACGAGAGTCGTTCATGGATGAGGGGTCTTCTCAAAGGCAAATCCGTGTGGTATATTTATGGAGGAACGGTGGGTGCGTAGCTCAGAGGAAGAGCGTCTGCCTTACGAGCAGAAGGTCGTAGGTTCGAGTCCTGCCGCACCCACCAAAGGAGTGGCCAGGTAGCTCAGTTGGTAGAGCACTGGACTGAAAATCCAGGTGTCGGCGGTTCGATTCCGCCCCTGGCCACCAACGAGCCCGGCGCACGCCGGGCTTTTTGTTTGACTCGCTTAAGTATTCTGGACTTTGGTTGTTTTTCTATTTAGTGTGTGGCTCAGTAGTAATGATCGGAATGGGCCCACTCTTTGGGGGAAGTTCAGTAGGATGATGTTAAGATTATTTAGTTAACGTTTTAGTAACTCAATTGTCTTTTTTTTTTTTTTTTTTTTTTTTTTTTTTTTTTTTTTTTTTTAAAATTTGTTTTCCCCTTTTTTTTTCCTCTTTTTTTTGGGGGATTTTGTCCTTTTTTGTGAAAGACTTTTTTT
>Ga0071330_1063505_pt1 | contig 30573 bp, 20 predicted proteins | sample GBScel77sediment_FD_63802 | JGI IMG/M metagenome (GOLD analysis project Ga0071330, IMG submission 63802) | Hot spring sediment microbial communities from Great Boiling Spring, Nevada - Cellulolytic enrichment Sediment 77C v2 (version 2) | ecosystem: Environmental > Aquatic > Thermal springs >...
TTGGACGAACGCACTTATGACGATGCTTATCCCGTTTTGAAGCGTCCAGATGTCAAAAAGCCACTCCTTGCGAGCCTTCCAATCCTCGGGCAAAAGCACCTTTAGTTCATCGGGCAAGTTTTGCCAAATTTGCTCTGGGCTCGGCATTTCCCGCAACAATTTCACTTCCAAAGTCTCTTCGCGACGAGCCATTCGCATCCCTTGAACGCCTCCTGTCACGCATTACGCATTACGCTTTACGCATCACGCCTCAAAAGTCTTTTGGCAACTTCGCAAGTTGTGCGGCAGTGAAAACTGGACCGTCCTTGCAGACATAGTAGGGACCGACATTGCACCGCCCGCATTTACCCAGCCCGCACTTCATTCGGTTCTCAAGGGTCGTGTAAACTTGCTCGGGCTTAAAGCCCAGTCTCTCCGCTGCCAGCAGCATGAAGCGAATCATGATGGGCGGACCGCAAGTGACCAAGATTGCGTTTTCTGGTGTGGGTTTCAGTTCCTCAAAGACATTGGGCGCTAAGCCTACCTTCCCATCCCAGTCGGGAGTTTCGCCGCCTGGGTCAACAGCCTTGACAAGCGTAACGCCGTCAACCTTAGCCCACTCGTCCATCTCGCTCTTGTAAACCAAATCGGCGACCGTTCTGGCTGCGTTGAGGATGAGGATTTCGTCGTAAAGTTTTCGGTTGTCAAGGCAGTATTGCATCACGCCCCTTAAAGCGACCGTGCCAATTCCACCGCCGACAAAGTAAAGCCTTTTGCCCTCCCACTCCTCAACGGGAAACCAGTTGCCGTAAGGACCGCGGAAGCCGATGGTTTGACCGATTTCCATGTCACGCAGGGCACTCGTCACCTTGCCCACCTGTCGGAAGGTGCACTCAATGTAGCCTTTCCGCGTTGGCGAATTGGCAATCGTGAAGACACATTCACCGACTCCGAAGACCGAGTATTGAGCGAACTGCCCCGGCTTCCAATCAAAGGTCTGGGCTATCTCTGGGTCTTTGAACTGAAGCCTCAAAGTCCGGGTGTCGTGGGTCTCGTCCCTCATGTCCACGATGGTCATCAGATAGGGCTTGTAGATGTTGCGCGAAACTTTCACCGTCTCGCGCGGCATTGCCATTCCAGTTGCAGTCACCGTCACCATCTCTTCTCACCCTTCCGTTTTGTTTGCGTGCATTCATTGAAAGGGTGCTGGGACAACGCTTACGCACTTGCACCCTTACACGCTCACACGCTCACTCGCTTGCGCGACTTTCTGGACGACCTCGTAAATGTCCATGCCGACAGGGCACTTGATGACGCACCGCCCGCAGCCAACGCACATGTTTTGCCCGTAGGTTTGAAGGAAGTAGGCGAACTTGTGTAGGACTCGTTGCCTGTAGCGGTGGGCTTGTGTTGGTCGTGGGTTGTGACCTGAAGCGTGCAAGGTGAACAGGGCAAAGCCACAACAATCCCAGTTGCGACACCGAACGCCCTCAAAAAGAGTCGCCTCGTCAACGATGTCGTAGCAGTGGCAAGTTGGGCACGAATAGGCACAAACCCCGCAACCCAAACACTTGCGGGCGATTTCCTCCCAAACTGGGTGCTCAAACAAATCGGCGTAAGTGTCAGCGAAAGTGGGCAAACTTTCCTTCCGCACCATCTTGGCAATTGCTTGCTCGGTCACTTGCTCCTTCGTCAAATCGCTGGCATCGGCAAACAAGTCTGGTTGCTGGTTCACCAACTGCTCGCCCTTTTCCGTCAACACTTCAACGAGAAACTCGTCGCCGATAGGCGTGAGCAAGATGTCGCTTCCTGCTTCGGAAGTTGGCGAGAGCCCGACGGCTGTGCAGAAGCATTCGGGTTGCGGTTCAGTGCACGATAGCCCGACAACTGTCAAGTTCCGTCTTCTCGTCATGTAGAACTCGTCCTCGTAATCGCCACCGAAGACGCTGTCAAGGATTGGGATCGCCGCTGCATCGCAAGGGCGAAGGAAAAGGGCAACGGTTTTCGTGGCGTCAACTTCCGGGTCTTCAAGGACGGGTTCGCCGTCAACAATGCGATAGTGCAAGATGACCTCGGTAGGAGGGAAAAGCCACTCTTTGAAGGGCAAATCGGTTTTGGTGTAGTCGGCAGCGATTTCAGTGCTGCTGGTAATCGGTCTGAAGAGCGTCAAGCCACCTTCGCGGACAGGTGCGACAACCCTCAAACCGCTCGCAATCAGACCGTCAATCCACTTGTTCAGGTTTTCTCTCGTCAATCGTTTCCGCAACATCGTTCCTTGCCTCCTTCTCAGTTCAGCGGATGAAGTCTGCTTTGTCATCGGGACGATGGGTTGACAAAGGCGTTGGTGCTGAAGGGTCAAAGCCGGGGCGATAACCGAACGCCCGCTCAACTTCTATCGCCAGTTTCCGGTTCAAAAGGTCAAGGCGAATCCCGACGGGGCAAGCGCGAGTGCATTCGCCGCAACCGACGCACCGACCTGCCAAGTGCCATGCCCTGATGATGTTCCAAGCCAAGTTCCCTTGCGGGTGCGGGCTCGTCGGTATCCATTGGGGTCGGTGCTTTTCCGCAATGCAAGGTTGACAGTAGCAAAGCGGACAAACGGCGCGGCAAGCGTAGCAACGAATGCAACGGGCAAATTGAGGCATCCAGAAGTTCCACCGCTCTTCGGGTGAAAGGCTCTCTAAGTAAGCGATTTGAGCGTCAAGGGGGTGTTCGGAAGTTGTTGCTTGAACACTGCTTGGGTCGCCTACGAGGTGGTCGTAAATGTGCGGGACTTTCACCGGACAAGCAACGCATTTGTCCGCTAACCTTCCATTGACAGCGACGCCGTTGCACACGACACCGATGATGGAGACATCTTCCCGCTTGATTTGGTTCTCCTGAATGAGCCCGACGATTGAGCGGATGTCACAGCCTTTCGCCACAATGCCGACCTTGCCGAACTTTTTGACCAGCGGATTGGTCAAGTAGACTGCGAGGTTGTGGACGCAGTGTTCGTTAAAGATGAGTCGGTCAGCGTCTTCGGGCTTATTGATGAAGGTGGGCGTCGCCGCGCCTTCCCTCGCTCCTGTCACCTTCTCGTAACCAACGACGACGCCCACCTCTCCCGTCCCAAGCAATTGCCTTGCGAGTTCGCGAATCTGCGAGGTCAGTTCTGGTGGTGGGGATGGTGGCGGACCAATTTCTGGCAATGAAGCCTCAATTTGGGTTGCCCCATCGGTAGGTATCGCCCAAGTTGGGGCAGGTCCTGCCTGCCGAACCTCTTCAACAATCTCGTTGACCAATTGAGCCCACTTTGCTCCTTCGGTGGCGCTCACCCACGCAAAATGCAACCGCCTCAAATCCAAACCCAAAAAGTCCATGAACTTGCGGAAAACAATCCAACGCCTCCTCGCCAACAAGTTGCCGCTGACATAATGGCAGTCGCCGGGATGACACCCCGAGACAATAACTCCGTCAACACCATGCTGGAACGCACGGATGATGAACAATGGGTCAATCCGACCTGTGCAAGGGAACCTGATGATTCGGACATTGGGCGCATATTGCATTCGGCTTGTCCCAGCAGCATCAGCGCCCACATAAGTGCACCAGTTGCAAACAAATGCCACGATTTTCGGTTCCCAGTTTCGTTCCCTTGTCTCGTTCGCCATTGTCCTATCACCCTCTCAGGGTTTTGCGGCTAACAGCGCTCTTGCAAATTTGTTCGTGGCTTACGCCACTCCTACATTCGGGAGGGGCAGCGATTTCTCGCTGCCCCCTTAGGTCTCACTACTTGCCTGCAAATGCCTTCACGATGTCGGCTCGGCTGACAATGCCAACCAACTTGCCCTTCTCGTCAATGACAGGGACGCGCTTGATTTTCTTTTTCGCGAGCAACTTGGCGATTTCCTCTACGGGCGTGTCTGGTTTGACGCTGATGACCCGTTTCGTCATGATTTCCTCAACGGTCTTGGCGCCCGGGTGAGCCAGAACATCCGCTTCGGTGGCGATGCCGATGACCCGCTTCTGCTCGTCAACGACTGGGACACCACTGATTTTCTTCGCCGCCAACAACTCGGTCAACTCCTTGACGGTGGTGCAAGGTGACACGGTCACGACTCGCTTCGTCATGATGTCCTTTGCCGTCAACGCCATTTCAACCACCTCCTTGAGTGGGCGCCCTCAGGGCGCTCCTTGCCGGCGTCAAGGGACGCCAATTAGTGCTCCTGCTTTGACCTCAGCAGCATGAACTGTCCCGGGCGCCAGAGGCGTAGCGCTCTCGTATCAGTTCCGCTGCTGCCGTGACGGTGAGCGGCGTGACTCCGTGAAGTTGTGCGAAGCAGCGAAGCAATTCAACATGGTCGCCTAAAACGAGAACCTGATGGTGGAAGCCGCGAAGTTTTCGGATGTCTGGCGCATCGTCCAATTTCACGGCGACGGAAGTCCTGCAACCACCCCAAGGAGGCGTGTTCAAGTTCTCTACAACAATTCCCGCTCCAGCCATCAAGTTGTTGGGACCAAGGAATCGGGTGATTGTGGCTCGCTGCCCAACTTCCCAAAGAACTTGCATTGCCACGCCTGTGTCGGATTCAGCGTGACTCCGCAAGATGAAAGGTGATGGCTTGGCAGTAAAGCCTCCCAACTTGAGCGGGCAAGTGCAATGGGCAGTGATCAGGACATGGCGAACTGTGTCGGGAACTGGATTGCCCATAAAGCCGGGTCGGTCAAGCAAGTATTGGGTCAGCATCAATGTCAAGGTCGCATCTCGGTCAGCCTCACAACCTGCTGGGAAACCCTCGTCCCTAAGGTGAGTGAAAGCAAGGCATGGTGGCGGCGCTTGCTTGTTAGCAACGAGCGGCAAACAATCGGTTGCAACAGCATCGGCATCGTAGGCTGCCATGATGTTTCGGTGAGCGAAGTAAGTTCGTGCCGCGTGGATAATGTCCTGTTCCTTCGGCTCAACAATCTTCCTCGCCATCCTGCGATACATTTCGGCTAATGCGCGAACGCGCTTGTCGTCGGGCGAAACTTTGTTGAACTCCTCAACATAGCGCTTGGCTGGCACAGTGACGATTTCCGTCCCCAACGGTTCAACCCTTGTCCGCGTCTCTTTGTCGCCCCGAATAACCGCCATGCGGCTATCGCGCATCAACCGTCCCGCCTTGATTGCCTTCAGCGCTTGCTTCACTCCCGTCAAGTCCGTTGATGAGACATACCAAACCCTCGGTCTGTTGGCGAAGGTGTGCATTGGACCGATGAAAGCGGTGCCAACAGGTGCGTAGATGATGGTCTTGACACCTGAGCCGACGAGGGCTTCAACCAAGTTCCAAAGATAGATGTGGTGCAAGACGACAAGCAAGGCATCGGGAGGGTCAGTTTTGAGCCTTTCAACAAATCGGTTCGTTTCCTCGGCTGTGGCGATGAACTTAGGCTCAATGACCAAGTCAATCCCGACTTCGTTTGCGATTCGCCTCAGTTCAGCGGAAATTTCTCGTTCCCTTTTCTCAACGGGGTAAGCAGCGCCTGGCCAACCCATCCACCAAGGGGTTGGCAGCCTTACGAAAACTGCTCGGACAAAAGGTTTCGGCTTCGCTCTTTGCCGCACCAAGCCGCTTAACTCAACTGCAAAACTTTCGTTCAAGGCAAAAACGATGGGCAACCCGACTGCGGTTACTCCTGCAGCCTTCAAAAACTTTCGCCTCGTAAACTTGCCATCTGCCATCTTCCTCACCCCCAGAGCAACAATTCGCCCAACTCTGCGTGTTGGACGCATTCAATGGGTTTCCCCGAACGCAGGTTGCCGTAACATCCTTCGTTGCAGTATCGGCACTCAATGATTTTGTCAAGTTGACCCATCTTGGTTTTGAGCGCCCAGAAAGGGTCGGCGATTAACCCGCGACCAATAGCAATCAAGTCGGCTCGCTTCTCCCGCAGGGCTTCAACGGCTCTCGCATGGCGAGCCATCTTACCGACTGCGATGACGGGAACTTGAACGGCTTGTTTGAACGGTGCTGCTAAATCCGCTGGTGCGTTTTCGCTGGCAGGTGAAATGTCCAAGATGTCAATTCCCGCTTCCTCAAGTTGCTTGGCAAATTCCACGCTTTCGTCAACGGTGTAACCTTCATACTCTTTCGGGGTGTGGCGGTAAAGGATGAGCATGTCGTCGCCAACGGCTTCTCGGATTGTTTGAACGATTTGCAAACCCAACCTCATTCGGTTTTCAAGGCTGCCGCCGTATTCGTCGGTTCTGTGGTTTGTTCGGCGGGAGAAAAATTGGTTGAGCAAAAAGCCGTGAGCGCCATGAGGCTCAACACCGTCAAAGCCTGCATCTTTGCAAATGAGCGCAGCCTTTTTGAAACGCTCAATGCTCAATCGGATGTCGTTTTTCGTCAACTCGTCAGGCGAGTTGCGACCATCAACGGGAGCCATGAAAAGTTGGATTGCTGCAACAGCGCCCTCACGCTTTATGGCTTCCGCGAGCCTGCTCAGGTTCTTTGCGTTCAATGTCCCGTTTTCAAACTTCGTCGTTCTCGTCGCCTCAACTATGACCAAAGCGACACCACCGCGAGCGATTCGGCGATACCACTCAATCCCGTCATCGCCCACGATGTCTCGGTTCGTCACCATTGGCGGGCAAACGATTCTGTTTCGCAAAGTCCATTTCCTGACCTGCAGCGGCTCAAACAAAATTGCGTGTTCTGGCAACATCTCCCTTTCACCTCACATGACCGCTGCAAGTTCGGCGAAGATTTGCTCTTCGGCGAAACCTGCCAAGTCCATGCTCTTGTTCCTGCACGCAACTACACAAGCGCCACAGCCCTCGCAAATGCCCTCATTGACTCTGGCAACGACCTTGATCAAGTTGCCCTGACGGTCACGAATTTCCCGCCGCTCAATCGCACCATATGGGCAAACCCGCTGGCACTCAAAGCATCCGACGCATGTTTGCTCGTTAACTTGTGCGATTGTCGGTTCGCGTTCAAGGACATCTTTCGTGAGCAAGGTCAAGGCTTTGGCAGCAGCGCCGCTGGCTTGTGCAACTGTTTCGGGAATGTCTTTCGGACCTTGAATGACGCCAGCGACGAAAACGCCTGAAGTCAAGGTCTCAACGGGTCTGAGTTTGGGGTGAGCCTCTTGTGCGAACCCGTATTCGTCCGTTGCGACCCTCAGTTTTTGAACCAGTTCGTTGCTGTTGGATGTTATTGCCATCGCCAAAACGACCATATCGGCTGCAATTTCAATTCGCTGTCCGCTCAAAGTGTCAATGCCTTCAACGAGCAACTTGCCGTTTTCTGGGATGACCTTCGCAACTCGCCCTCGGATGTAGAGCACCCGCTCCTCTTCCATCACCCGTCGGATGAACTCCTCGTAGCCCTTGCCTCCAGCCCTGATGTCCATGTAGAAGATGTAGGCTCGCCCGTCGGGGACTTTGCGTTTGTATAGCAAGGCATGCTTTGCCGTATACATGCAGCAAATCTTGGAGCAGTAAGGGACGCCGTTAGCGGGGTCGCGCGAACCAACGCATTGGATGAAAACGACCTCTTTGGGAACTTTCCCGTCTGATGGTCGGTGGATTTCGCCGCCCGTTGGACCTGATGCTGAAAGCAGACGCTCAAACTCAAGGCTGTCAACGATATCAGGATGCTTGCCATAGCCGTATTCACGGACATTTTCTGCTGGGTAAAGTTCGTAACCTGTCGCTAAGATGATGGCACCGACTTCGCGCTCAATGATTTGGGGCTTGTCGTCGTAGTTGATGGCTTTCGGTGCGCACGCTTGATAGCAGCGCTCGCAAACCAATGGGAACATTCTGGGCGTGTTCAGGCAGTGTTCGGCGTCAATGGTGTAAACTTGCGGGACCGCTTGTGGGAAGGGCAAATAGACAGCCTTTCGCCAACTAAGGTTGCGGTCAAACTCGTTGGGCACATCAACGGGGCAGGCTGCGGCACAATCTCCACAACCGGTGCACAAATCTTCTCGGACATACCTTGGCTTGCGCAAAATTTTGACCTTGAAATTGCCCACATAGCCCGAAACATCAACGACTTCGCTATATGTGAGCAACTCAATGTTGGGGTGCTGCTTGACCTCAACCATTCGTGGCGTCAGGATACATTGAGCGCAGTCAAGGGTCGGGAATGTCTCGGAAAGGCGAGCCATGTTGCCGCCGATTGAGGGCTGCTTCTCAACGAGGGTGACGGGAACGCCTGCCTCGGCTAAGTCAAGGGCTGCCTGAATGCCTGCGATGCCACCACCGATGACCAAAGCCCGCTTAGTCACGGGAAGGCGAACGGGTTTTAGTGGCTTGTTGCGTTTGACCTTCTCAACGATGAACGCAACCAATTCCTTTGCCTTTTCCGTCGCAACCTCACGGTCACGGTGAACCCACGAGCAATGCTCACGAATGTTCGCCATCTCGCAAAGGTATGGGTTAAGCCCTGCCATCTGGCATGCCTTTCGGAATGTCCGTTCGTGCAGGTGAGGGGAGCAAGCAGCGACAACGACACCCGTCAGGTTCTTTTCGGCAATGGCGTCGCGGATTAGTTTCTGCCCAGGCTCAGAGCACATGTAGACATAGTGAGTTGAGTAGACGACGCCGGGCAACTTTGATGCGAACTCAGCAACTTTTTCCACATCCACTGTCCTTGCGATGTTTTCACCGCAATGGCAAACGAAGACTCCTATTCGCGCCATTGCCTTCAATCCCCTTTCGGAGGCTTACCCTTTGCCACCATCAAAATGGCTTCAAGGATATCCTTGGGGTCGTGCATTGTCCCTCCAGCGTGCGGGACGACCACGACTTGACAGTTGTCCCTTGCACAGCGCTCAACCTCTCTCGCCATTTGACCGTAGTTGAGTTCTGGGACGACGAAGCCCTTGATGTGCTTTGAGATTTCACGCACCCGTTTCTCAGGGAACGGCCAAGCAGTGATCAAGCGGAAGAAGCCAACCTTGATGCCCTTTTCCCTCGCTTCAGCAACTGCTCTCGTCGCTATTCTGGCTGAAATCCCGTAAGAGAGCACCACGACTTCCGCTCCCTCAACATCCCGTTCTTCCCAATCAACGATTTCGTCCTCGTAGCGCTTGATTTTCTCAATCAACCTTCGCACCAATTTGTCGTGGGCTTCTCCGGTCATGACGGGATAGCCTCGTTCGTCATGGGTCAAACTCTCGGCGAATATGTGGTAACCTTCACCAGCGCTCGGCATCGGCGGAACTAAATCCTCATCAGGTTCGTAGGTTTTGAACCTTTCAGGTGGGACGGTGGGTCTCTTTCGGTTCACAACAGGGATTTGGTCTGCTGGAGGTATGACGACCTTTTCTGTCAAGTGCCCAACCTCAGCATCGGTCATGACGAAGACGGGAACCCTAAACCGCTCCGCCAAGTTGAAGGCTCGCACTGTCAGGTCAAAACACTCTTGAGCCGACCACGGAACGAGGGCGATGATTTCGTAGTGCCCATGCGAACCCCAACGAACCTGCATCATGTCGCCTTGACCGACGAGTGTCGGCAGCCCAGTGGAAGGGGCACCGCGCTGGACATTGACTATCACGATAGGCGTCTCAAACATCACAGCCAACCCGATGTTTTCCATCATCAGCGAGAAGCCAGGACCAGATGTTGCCGTCATCGCTTTAACTCCAGCCCAAGATGCCCCGATGATAGCAGCGATGGAAGCGATTTCGTCTTCCATCTGGATGTAAACGCCACCAACTTCAGGAAGCCTTTCAGCCATCCGTTCTGCGACTTCCGTTGACGGAGTGATAGGGTAACCGGCGAAGAAGCGGCAACCGGCAGCAAGTGCCCCTTCAGCGCAAGCGAAGTCACCGAGCATGAAATGCTCTCCTGTCAGAACCGCTGGTCGTCTGCGCCTCGTTTGAACCCTTGCTGTCAAGGTGGAACCCTCCTCTCATTCAATCGCCCGCGACTTCAGCCAAAGTTGTGGGAACAGAAGGCGCAAAGACGACGCGAATCTCTCGTTCATCGGCTGGGATGGAGTAAATGGCGAACTCTGGGCAAACGAGGAAGCAAAGATTGCAGTTCACGCAATCTTCAGGTTTTGCCGCGTATGGGGGATGGTAGCCCTTGGAGTTGAACTTTGGCGACGCCGCCAACACTCCCTTGGGGCAAAACTCAATGCAAAAACCGCATCCCTTGCACCGCTCTTCGTGGATGATCACTTTCCCACGAACCTTGTGAGCCGGTTGGACTATTGGCTTCCGCTTTAGGTCCATCACTTTGCGCCCCCTGTTTCAGGATGCGCCGTTCGCCATTCTAAATCTTTTGGCGGATCAGGAGAATGCTGTCGGGAAAAATCCCTAAACTTTGTGCTTGTTTGTGGCAAAGCCTGACGCTTGAGTGTCCTGTTGTCCCTGACTGAAACTGTGCGGAAATTCCCATCGTGGCTTTGAACTTGCAAACTTCTTTCTGACCGCTGACTGTGCGGGCATAAATTTTCTGCAGTGAAAATGTCAAGGGGTGATGGTTATGGTGAGTTTTTGGTGGCAGTTGCTTTCTGCGTGCTTAATGTGTTTTGCTTTCGGTGCCCAAATGCAAAAGTGGGAAGTTGCTGATGTTGCCAACTCCGACTTGCCTGGGCGCAAAGTTGAAGTTCGCTACAACAACCAACCGATTGCCGCTTTGATTTACGGCGAGGGACAGACGAAGGTTTACCTGCATGTCTACGGTGACGAAAGAGAACTCTTGACCAACTCAGGCATGACAGCAGATGGAAAACCCTCTGGGCTCTACCCACACCATCGCGGTATCTTCATCGGCTGGAACCAAATTCGGTCAGAGTTGGGAGTTGATGATTTATGGCACATGCGGGGAACTCAAATTAGGCTGCAGCGGTTGGAAGAAGCCCGCACCACCGATGAAGGCACAATTATTGTGGCAACGATAACTTGGCATTCGGCGCGAAAGGATGAGAACGGGAGCGATTTGCTTCTGACAGAAAAGCGTAGGTTGGTCATCTCTCGCCCTGACGGGAAGAGAACTCAAATTGACGCAACCTTCACTTTGGTCGCTGGGCGAGACCTAACCCTTGACGGCGATTGTCATCATGCAGGTATTCACTTTCGGGCATCAAATGAAGTGGCAGAGCGACGAGGGGAAACAAGTTACCTTTGGGAACCACAATTGCCCGGCGACGGTGGGCGAGTGGTCAGCAAGGAACTGAAATGGGCAAGGCTTGTGTTTCCCATCGGCAAGAACTGGTATGCCTGCACAATTCTAAACGCACCCACGAACCCGACAGAAGAACTCTCTTGGCGGGACTACGGTCGGTTCGGCTTTTTCTTCCGACGCACCCTTAGGAAGGGCGAAACATTGACAGTTTCTTATCGCTTCATCATTGAGCGGCTGAACGAACCTGAGCGGACACCTGAAGCCAGAGAAAGCGTGCGCAAAAGCGTTCAAGCCCTTTATGAGGCTTTTGCAAAGCAGTTTGGCAAATGAAGTGACTTCGCTTGTTCGCCCCTACTTCTGCTATTTCTTGCCTTCAATTGTCAGCAACTCTAACCTGCCATCTTCCCACGCTATCACCAAACCACGACGCTTCCCGTCAACTAACAACGCAAACGCTGTCGGCTCTGGCTTTTCCCTACCCAGCAAAACATCTCGCCATCGCAATTCCCCTGCCTTTGTCACTTCTGCACGATAAAGCCTCCAACAACGCCAACTGAAATCGCGACCAATCAATTCATCGCTTCCATCACCGTCTATGTCGCCCGCAAACCAAAGTTCAAAAGGCGCTTTCTGAATTTGCCAGTTGGAAGGCGAAAGGGCTTGCTTTCCTTTCGAAAGCAAGTAAAAGACAGCGAAATGTATATTCTCCTGAAATTGCCATCGCAATTTCCTACCCTCTAACCAAATGCGAGGCGGGAAAAGCCAGATAGTTCGATATTGGCGGGTGTAAAGTGCCAATTGGTCACCAAACTTTACCTGACTCAAGTACCAAATCGCAACTCTAAGACCCGTTTTGCCTCGCCACATCTTCAACTTTCCATCCCGCAACTGAAAGACCCAATAGTTTCCGAAGATATCTATCACCACTACTTCCTTCCTCCCGTCGCTATCCAAGTCAGAAAGGTGCAGGGAAAAGGCAGTCCAAGATACAGGCAAAGGTGAGGAAGTGGCAATGACCTTCAACCTTCTTTCCCTTCGGTTAAACCGCCAAATTTTCAATCGCCCATACTTATCCACCATCGCGATTTCCATCCACCCATCCCCATCCAAGTCGGCAATTTGCGGGTAGCCATAGCGCATCCAAACGCCCAAATTTGTTTCTCCCTCTTTTTGCCCACCCCAGAAAACCCAAGCGCTTTCGTTCAGGTAAAGAGCATCCAACTTGCCATCCCTATCCAAGTCGGCAAGGTCAGCAATGTCCCAGCCCAAAACACTTTGGAGCCAATTCGTAAACCGAGATGCAAACTGCCAATGCCCTTGCGAAGTTAGGGTGAAAACCCAAACATCTTTGCCTCGGTAAACCTGCAAGAAAAATCTCCCCGTGCCTTCTCCTTCACGGACGAATGCAACTGTTGGCACATTGGGAAGGTTTGGCAAAGGGTCAAAGGTTGCTTTTCCTTCACTCCATCTTAACAACATTAGACGCCTGTCCGCTGTTAGGACAGGCAAAGCCTTCGGGATGGAAAGATGATACATATTCCACCGAACTGCCCGACAGTTTTCAAAGCGAAGGAGAGAAGGTTTGTCAAACGGGAAGCGAACCCAAATTAGCGGCTCATCTTCTTTGACTGCCATCACTTCAGGATGCCCATCGTCATCAAGGTCAGTTATGAGCAAAGTTAGATAGAGCATGTAAGGCAACTTGGCGAGAAGTTTTCGTTGAAGGCGGAAAGGTGGTTGGGCTCGCCAAAGGGTGAAGGCAAGGAGCGAAAGGAAGATGATGGCGAAAACCAAAAGTCGCTTTCCCATCTCCGCTCACCTTAGCACCTCAAAAGTTGGCTTTCCTGCACCATCACTTTAGCGCATCAGTTTGTCCACGAGAGTTTTCAACACTAACCATGCCACCGGCTTTAGCCAGTGGTTGATGACGAAGTTTTGTTGAGCGCCGAAATCATTCGGCTTTCGGGAATTGTGGGATGGCAAACTTCTCGGTGAGCCCAATCTTTTGCCCAATCTGCCGATTTGCCGACTTCACGATTTGCCGAAAATTTGGCTCGGCAGGAGCCTCGCCCTCCCAATTTCCGTGTCCCGTGCCCCTTGTCTCCTGTCCCTTGCAGCGGCGTGGATGGTTTTGGAGCGCATTTATGGAGCATTCAGGGGCAAAAACTTCACACAAACAGGCATCGGAATTTCAAGGGTGAGCCCGGTTGGTTCCAACTTGCCAGTTTGTGGGTCAATTCTGAAGACGACCAAATTGTCGCTGTCTTGGTTGGCTGCCAAAAGGTAAGTGCCAGTGGAGTCAATGCCGAAGTTTCTCGGCGTCTTGCCTTGAGTGGGTTGGTGACCGACGAAAGTCAACTTCCCTTCACCATCAATGGCGAAAATGGCGATGCTGTCGTGCCCACGATTTGAGCCGTAGAGGAAGCGACCTGAAGGGTGAACTTGAACTTCCGCTGTCGTGTTCGTGCCAGTGAAACCTTGGGGCAAAGTTGAAACCGTCTGAATTTCTGTCAATGTCCCCTTCACAGCGTCGTATCGGTAAGCGGTCACCGTTGAGTTGAGTTCGTTGATGGCGTAAACGAATTTGCCGTTCGGGTGGAAAGCGACATGGCGCGGACCAGCACCGGGAGCAGTGGCAACGAAGGGTGGGTCATTGGGTTTCAAAGTCCCCTTCGCAGCATCAAACTGGTAAACGAGCAACTTGTCAATCCCCAAATCGGCGACGATGGCAAATTTGTTGGCTGGGTCAAGGTTGACTGAGTGGGCGTGCGGTCCTTCTTGGCGTTGCGGGTTGACACTTTTGCCTTCATGCTGAATTGCGCAAGTCGCTTCTCCCAAACGACCGTCTGGCAGAATTGGGAGCACAGCGACGCTCCCGCTGCCATAGTTAGCCACCAAAACGAACTTGCCCGTTTTGTCAACGGTCAGATGGCACGGTCCAACGCCTTTTGAAGGTTGCTGGTTAAGGAACTGCAAACCGCCATCAGGTTGAATGACGAAAGCGCTGACCGTCCCTTCTTTGTTGCCGCCCCAAATTTCGTTGACGGCGTAAAGGAAGCGAAGGGACGGGTGAATTGCGAGGAAGGATGGATTTGGAGTTTCAGCGACCAACCGAGGTTGGCTTGCTTCGCCAGTTTGCAGGTTGAACTCAAAAGCGTAAATGCCTTTGCTGCCCCTGCCAGTGTAAGTTCCGACATAAACCCTGACCAGTTCCATCCCCTTCTGCCTCCTTGTCTTTTGCCTTTCCTGCTCGGCAACAATCGGAGTTAACGGAGACGAACTAAAAGACGAACTTCGGCTGGCAGGCGAGAAACTTGACTGCCCGCACCCCAAAACCCCGATTAACGAACTCCCAAGCAATGTCAACAACTTCCGCCGTCGCATTTTCTTTCCGCTCCTTGCCTTTAGGTGCTGTCTCAATTATGCTACATCCTCGCAAGGTGCGACGCATGATTTGTGACGGAAGCGAGTGCAGTGGCACAAACTTTATTGTTGCCGCTTGAGCGTTCACTGAAGTTGCGATAGGAGTGAAGAAGCGTGAGGGTTTACCGAGACTTGACAGAAATAACTGTTCCTGTGCCCAGCACTCAGCACTCCGCACCTAAATTACAAAGGGCTGTGACCATCGGCGTGTTTGACGGGGTGCACATAGGGCATAGGGTGTTGATTGGTCGGTTGATTTCGGAGGCAAGGCAGCAGGGCTTAACTGCGACGGTCATAACTTTCGCCAACCACCCTCAATCTGTTTTGAACCCACCTTCGCCGCCGCTTCTGACTACCGTTGAAGAGCGGTTGGAATTGTTGTCGGAGTTAGGCGTGGACGAAACAGTCGTTTTGCCGTTCACCCTTGAACTTTCACGGCTCACAGCGGAACAGTTTTGCCGAGAGATTTTGGTCGGCAAACTTGCTTGCAAGTTGCTGGTCGTAGGCGACGATTTCGCCCTCGGATATCGGCGAGAGGGAACAGTGGCGAGGTTGAAGGAACTTGGGGCTCAACTTGGGTTTGAGGTCATCGTCGTTTCACCAGTCACAAGCGAAGGGATGAGAGTCTCAAGCAGCGAAATCAGGCAACTTCTTCTGCAAGGAGAAGTTGAACGGGCGTGTGAACTTTTAGGGAGATCTTACCGAATAGTTGGCAATGTTGTCAAAGGAGTGGGTCGGGGGCGGAAACTTGGTTTCCCGACAATCAACTTGAAGGTTGAGCCCGAAAAATTGTTGCCACGATTTGGAGTTTACGCTGGCAAGGTCTCTGTGGCTCAAAGTGACAAAACCAATTTCACACTCCGCACCCTGCGCCCCGCACAACATTCATTTGATGCTGCCGCTTACATCGGTCAACGCCCAACCTTCGGCGAAACCGAACCTGTCGTGGAAGCCTATTTGCTTGACTTCAATGGCTTCGTTCCTGAAGGCACAAAAGTCGCTTTGGAACTCGTCGCTTTCATCCGACCTGACCAGAAGTTTGATTCCGCTGCCGCATTGGTTGACCAGATGAGCCGAGATGTTCAGGCTGTTCGGGAAAAGTTGAAGGCAAGGGCTTAGCCACTCGCTATTCGCCACCCGCTGTCGTTATCGGTTCGGCAGGAGCCTCGCCCTCCCATTTTCCTTGTCCCGTGTCCCTTGTCCCCTGTCCCATTTTAGCCACTTGATGAGTCCAACGGCGATGAGGTAACCCAAAGCAGCCCCACCAGTTACATCGTTCCACCAGTGGGCGTTGGTCAAAATTCGGCTTAAACCGACAACGCAGGCAAAGAGAAACCAAATCCAACCCCAGCGGAAGTGAAGGCTCATGACGGTTGCGTAGGCAAACGAGGCAGTTGTGTGACCGCTCGGGAAACTGTTGAAGAAGCGACCGTCAGGGCGAACTTCGCCGACAGCCAATTTGAGCGCTTCAATGGCTACTTGGGTGACCAAAAGTGTCAAAACCAAACGCCATAAAACCCGACGGTCAAGCCAAACTGCGACCAACCCACCTGCCAACAAAACCCACCAATACTTGCCGCCAATATGCTTAGCAACTTGGCGAACAAGTTCAGGTGCGGAGTGCGAGGTGCGGGGTTCTGATGAGGGTGCTGGGTGCGAAGTGCGGGGTGCGAAACTTTGTGCGGGGTGCGGGGTGCGAGGTATAGGTTTGGGCAGAAGGGCTAAACACAGAGATGCCAAAAAGATGACGAAAGCGACCGAAAGCGATATTTGCTGCAAATTGTGCATCAATCCAAAATTCTGAAATTTGCTCACATATCAGCGCCTCCTTTGCAAGTTGCAATATCAGCCTAAAATGCGAGTTCAGTGCTTTTCCTTTGAACGCACAACCCTCAACGCGCAACCCGCAACTCATTTTCACACATCAAACACGATTTGAGCCTTCAGCCATCCGTCAACTTCCTCAATGCGAACCATGTGGTGCGTGACCGCCTTGATGTGATGGAGCAAGACGATTTTTTCGCTGAGCCGCTCGCCTTCAACGACCCCCAAAACCCTTGAGTCTTCCATTTCGGTGACGGAGGCTTTACAGGGGATGAACATCTCCGCTTCCTTCAGGTAGAGCAACTCTTTGAGCCAACGAAGGAGCAAAAGTTCTTTGTCAGGGATGGGGACTTCGGCGATGACCTGTCTTTGCTCTTTTGGCTCAACCGTTTCAAGTTCCGCCATCAGGCTGAACATGCCCAGAGCGGCGTTCTCAAGCAACTCGCGAAAGTCGCGCCCGTAAGCGACTATGCCCACATCGGCAGTGTGATCAATGACCTCAAAGGGCGGATGACCTTGCTCCATCTCCCTCACCCCATCGCAAGTTTTTCCCGCAGCAATTTTGCCACAAAAGTGGCAGGGGAGGGGATTGTGGAACAAAACATCCGCAAATGTTTCATGTGAAACATTTTGCCGTCGCTTTTGGCTGGGCTATAATTTGGGCGGGCTTGCGCTACTCAATATCTTGCGGTCTTTGTCTCGCAACTTGTTCAGGGGCTGAAGAAGCATGGAGATAGCGAGTTTGATGTCGCTTATCGGGCTTGCAAGCGGCTTCGTTGGGGCGATGACGGGCGTTGGCGGGGCGCTTCTCGCTGTCCCGCTGCTTTTGACCCTGCCCCAACTTTTGGGCTTTCAACCTGTTACTGTCCACGCCACGACGGGTCTGGCAATGGTTCAGGGGTTGACAACTAACTTGGTCGGCGTAATCGTTCATCGCCGTGCAGGGTTTGTATCTGGGTTTTTGCTCCGCTGGACTGGTTCTGGCATCATTGTCGGCAGTTTGCTCGGTTCGGTCGCGTCCCGTTGGTTGCCCGGAAGATGGCTTCTGCTAATGTTGGGATTTGTGCTGCTCTTTTGTTCGCTGCAGATGCTGCGACCTGTTCCCGAAGTTGAACATGAAGCCGATTTTGCTTATCCGTCCTCAACTCGCTTCATCGCCGCAGGGCTTTTGACGGGCATACTTTCAGGTGCAACGGGGCTTGGCACAGGCAGTTTGACCATTGTTTTGCTCGTTCACTGGTTGAAAGTTCCTGTCCGCATCGCCATCGGAAGCACCTTGGGCATTTCCCTTCTGGCAGCGTTGACTGGAACTTTAGGCAAAGCCCTGACCTTGCAAGTTCCTTTAGTTGAAGCCTTTGGGCTCAGTTTGGGCGCAGCGGTGGGGGCAGTTTTGGGAGCGAAAGCAAGCCACCATGTGTCCGCCAGAACCTTGCGACACATACTCGCCGCCTTCATTGCAGTTGCTGCCATTCACGCTCTCTGGCGTTGTGCTTTCGGTGTTGCGGGTTGAGAGAGCGAGTTACAGCAACAACCTTCAAAAGGGGGAAAGACCATGCGGGTTTTGATTTGAACGCCAAGTTATTTGCCCGCCGTCGGTGGGAATGTGACCACTGTCAGGCGCATCGCTACTCACTTGTCCCAATTAGGCGTTTCCGTTCAAGTTGCTGTCGTTGACGAACCTCGTGCCTCACTTCGCCAACTCAGCCTCCAATTTCAACCCGACATTGTTCACGCCTTTCACGCTTTCAAAGCGGGAGTTGCTGCATTGGAGTTAGCGGAGCGGTTAGGTGTTCCTTTGGTCGTCACTGTTACGGGAACGGATGTCCACTCCGATTTGTTCTCTCCCGACCGAAGAGAAGCCGTTTTAAAGGTCTTGGAAGCAACTGATGCGGTTGTCGTCTTCTCATCGTCCGTCGCCGAGGAACTTTTGACAGTGATGCCGTCTTTGTGCGGGAGAGTCCACATTGTCCCTCAAGGCGTTTGGTTCCCTCCGCAAGAAAGTTGGGATGTCAGGAAGCAGTTGGGCATACCCGAAGATGTGCCTCTCCTTCTGCTACCCGCTAACATCCGAAAGGTTAAGCGTCCAACACTGGCTTTTGAGGGAACACTTTTGGTTAGGGAGAAGGGCTTTGACGCCCATTTGCTGTTTGTCGGCAGCGTCCTTGAGGACGACGAATGGGAAAGGTTAGAGCGGATTATAAGGCAGAACGAGTGGGTTCGTTTCGCTGGAGCCGTCCCGATGGAAAAGATGGCAAGCGTTTACGAAGCAGCAGACATAGTCCTGAACACAAGCGAACACGAAGGCGGGATGGCGAATTCATTGCTGGAAGCAATGGCAATAGGTCGTCCCGTCCTTGCTGCCGATGTCACTGGCAACCGTTCGCTGGTTCAAGATGGTGTCAACGGGCTGCTTTTCAAGGATGCCAGAGAAATGGCAGAAAAGACAGTGATGCTTTTGACGAACGAAAAACTGCGACAGAAAATTGTGGTAGAAGCGAAAGAATGGGTGCGTCAAAATTGTAACCCAGTGGAAGAAGCAAGTCGCTACTTGGGCATTTACGAACGAGTTTCAAAAAAGGTGCGGGGTGCAGAGTGCTGAGTAGTTCGGTTGTGTTAGTTCAGGCAAAGCGAAAGGGGGAATGGCTCATGATGAGGCGAGCAAATCGGTTTTTACAGATACTTGTCAGCCTAATTGCTGTTTCGTGCTTTGTCGGTCAATCAACGCCGCAGTCCCTTGCCAATCGCCCTTTGACCTATTTCAAAGCGGTCACTTACGAGGCGGAGAAGGCGCAAGTTCAAAAAGGCAAAATCGCTGTCACAAAACATCCCAACGCCAGTGCAGGTGCATTTGTTGAGGCACAAAGCGATGCGATTTTGCACTTTTCGGTCAACGCACCTCAGCCCATGATCGTTCGTGTCGTTCCAATCTTCTGGCGCAACAGCCTTCGGGAACAACCACGCTTCTTTCCTTACCCGCTGCCGACGCTGTTCGGTCCAGATGTCGTCGTGGCGTTGGGCAATCGCTTCTATTTCACTGCGCCCGCCAGCGGTCAAATCGGCGTTGTGGACGCTTCAAATGGGCAAATTGTCGGCAGTGTCAAACTCGGTGGCTATCTGACCGACTTGGTTGCTGATGAGAAACGGCAGCGTTTGTTGATTGCTGACGCATGGAACGGTCGTGTCATTGCCGTTGACGCCAAAACTTTGCGTGCCATTGCCGAGGTGAAAATCCCGCAAGTTTGGTCGCTGACATTGACGCCTGACGATAAACTTGTCGCCATCAGCCGCTCGGAACGAAAGTTGCTTGTCATAGAAGCCCAAACTCTGAAGCCACTGCAGAAAATTGTCCTACCAGCGCCGCCAACACAAGTTTCCGTGACGAGGGTAGGGGCATCGTCAGCCGCAAACATCACTTCAATTGCTGTCGGTTTTGAGCCTACCGTCTTACGCCTTCCCGACCTTGCTAAGTTGCCTGCCGACCGAATTGACTACGGCTTTGGACCGCGAACAACAGCCGAATTTGGTCCACGCAACCAAGTGGGTTGGAAACGATTTGCTGTCACGCCCCAAGGGCTTCAATTGATTGTCCGAACAGAAAAGGGCGACGAACAGCGATTTATCCCGTTGCCTGAAGGCTGCAAGCCTTTTGCTTTGACAGTCTCTGGCAACCGCCTACTCGTTGAGACTGACAAAGGTGTGTTGGTCATTTTGGATGCGCCCAGCGAAACGGTGGCGGCGACTTTGCAAGTCACTGACCGACCTTTTGATGTCGCGGTCGTGGCGGGCAAAACTTACGCAACTGACCCAACTCAAAATCGTGTCCTGCTCGTTGATGCGACTAAGGGTTCGGTGGTCAAAGTCATCTCCGTGCCCGACGAACCTGTTGCGTTGGAAGGTTACGAGCCGAGATGGTGGACGCAGGACAATGTCCCGCAACCTTTGCTCTTCGTCGCATGCCGAAGGGCGAAAACTGTTGCCGTTGTGGAAGTCGCCAACGACCAAATCCTTCGCGCCGTGTCTTTGCCGTTTGAGCCAGCATCTTTGCGAACCGTCATTCCGCCTGACCCAAGTTGGTGGCCACTCATCCCAGCCCATCGCATCGCCATTGAGTTGACGCCACGCCTTGCCGTTTTGCCAACACCCATCGTCTTGCGGGACGAGGGACGGGGGACGAGGGGCGAGTTGTTGGATGGAATGAAGGCTGTTGCCTTTCCGCGTCGTAACAGTGCAACGGTTAAGTTGCCTGATGGCGCGCAAGTTTCTGTTACAGCCGACAACAACCACACCTTAAGGTTCGTGGTTCAAAGGGATGGCAAGGCGGTGAGCGAGCGATGGATTGACACATCAGTCGTCACCGACCAACAGGGCGTTGCGCCTGTCGTTGACTTTGGCGCACTCAAAATTGCTGACCAACCTTGGAATCGTGGCATCTGGATGTCGCCTGACCAACACCTGTTCCTCGTCGCCGACACCGACGAATTCTGGCGTTGGAACGCCCCTGTCATCAGCCTGAAAAAGGGTCTCAACCGAATTCCCGTCACTCTCAAGAGGTTCGTGCAGTTAGACGCTTTGAAGTTTGAACCCGTGCCACCTTTTGACCTGCAAATCACTGGCGAGTTACCCGTCAATGTCCCTGAACGCTACCGAGCCGTCTTTTACGCCGACGAACCCGTCCGCTTTCGCCTGACTTTGCGACCCACAACCCATCCCTCGCCCCTCGTCCCTCGCCCCGTTCGTTTGGTCGTCCGCATCTACAACTACATGGGCGAAGAGGTCTGGGTTCGGGTCTTCAAAGGGACATGGAACACGGGACAGGGGGCAAGAAATGGTTTGGCAGAATGGGTGATTGAGCCGAGGCTGAGGGAGACGGGCATCTTTAGGTTGGAAGCGAGGGCTCAAATGATTCAGGAGGACAACGGGACAACGGACAACAGGACAACGGGCGAAGTTAGGCGCACCTTCTACTTCCTGAAGTTGCCGAAACTGGAGCGACCGAGGCTGCTTGCCAGAAAGTTACAACTTGAACTTGCAAAGGCTCAAATCGCTCGTTATCCCAACCTGTTCGCCAGATATTTCGCTTGGCTGAAAGAGCACTTGAGCGAACCACATATGCTGCCTGTTTCGCTCGTTAGGAGCGAGTTCACCGCAGCGTTACCGCCTGTGCAACAAAAGTTGGGCGGATGGCGTCGCTACGATTTCGCTTGGAGGCTAATTGCTCTGCAATTTGCAGCCATGATGTTGCCTGAACCTGAGAAGGAGCAGTTGCGCCAGCAAGTCTTGCAAGTGCTCAAAAGCGGCAAGGCAGACACCTACTGCCACTTTCACCATCACGGACCGTTCTTCCCAGGCTTCGTTGCTGCTTTCCTTGACCTTGTTGCTGCAGATATCGGCGAGAACGCTCAAGAGGTTCGCCAGTTGAGGGAGTTTTTGGCGACGCGGTTGGGTGACATGAATGTTTTCGCTTGGACGCTGGCAGCGATGGGCGACCCACCTTCAGAGCGGGAACGAATGCTGCTTTGGCACTTGATGACTTGGACGGTCAATGCCGAGCGTTATTTCACCGTCCACGCAGGCAAAAGAGGCGGAACTTGGTGGCTGAACCAGAGGACAGCATGCCATTGCCCGTTTGGCGCTTACGCTTTCGCCTTCTTCTACCTGCGCCACTTTTACGGCGAAGACCGCTACCACTACCGCACTTTCGTTCGTGGCTTTTTGACCCACGCCCGTCTATCCCGACCTCTCAACGATGCTCGTGGGCTCTTCGGTCCACCTGGACCACCCGGCGAACCGCAGCGTTGGCTAACCTTTGCTTTGAGCCGACACCCACTCACCGAAGCGATTTACGGTTGGCGGAAACTTCTTGATCGGCTCAACGGTGAAGAACCTGTCAGCCGAGACGAACTGGCGAAGGTTTTGACCTTCCCGACTTCCGCAGCCAACAACTCGCCCGTGCCTTTCGTCATGCCACTTGGGCTGGCTTTAGGTTGGTATGACCCAGACGCACCGCAAGTTCAATTTGACGAACTGCCGACGACCCTTTTCTTTGACGGTGAAGGCGAAGTGGTGATGCGTTCTGACTACAGCCCGCAGGCGACAGAAGTTTTTTTCGCTTGCGGCATCCGAGACCATGTCTATCGGCATCAGCCGACGAATTTGATGGTTCTGAAGGCGGGCGAACCTTTGCTTGGAACTGCTTCCCTTTGGGGCGATCACGGTTGCCCGTCACTGCAAATCTCTCGCGGCAACAGTTGGGGCAATGTCGTCGTCATTGAACCTTCCGACTGGCAAACTCGCTGGAAGCATAATCTTTTCCATCCACGAGGCGAAGAGCAAGCAATCATCAGCCGCTTTAGCGATGCCACCTTCCGCATGCTCGTCCGAGAGCAAAGGCTGACAGGTTACGCACCAGCAGAAGGTGGCTACGGTGGCGGATTGAACCTGCACGGTCACACGGAAACCTTCCTGCACCGTGAAGGTCACATTGTCGCCTTTGAAACGCACCCAGAATTTGACTATGTTGCTGGCGATGCGACTTTGTCTTGGTTGCCTGAACTGGCAAGGTTGGTCTTACGGCAAGTCGTGTTCGTTAAGCCCGATTTGCTCATCGTTTACGACCGAGTTAAGTTGGGCGAAAAGGCTGAACGAGCATTCTGGTTGGCAGCGACAGGGTTGGAGTTGCAAACGAATGGGAACCGCTTCGTCGTCCGAAGCGGCAACGCTTTCCTGAACGGCTTCGTCGCCTTCCCCAAAGCACCCAAACTTATCGCCATTGACCCATCTCAGTCGCCCAAATATCAGCCGCTTTTTGACAAGCAGGCTTTGGGGCTGAAAGCGCTGGAAATCCATCCAAACGAGCGGGACAAGGGACAGGGGACAAGAGACAAGTTGGTGGAGTTTTTGGTGGTGATGAGGGTCGGGCTGGGCAAAGTCCCAGCGATGTCAGTGACGCCTCAAGTTCACCCTACATTCATCGGCGTGACCGTTCAAATTGACGGGCGGAAGGTGCAGGTGGTTTTTGACCGAAGCGACATTTGTGGCGGAACATTGAGCATTTGGGGCGGGGGACGAGGGGCGAGGGACGGGAAAACTAACGGCGCTAAGGTCATCCGCTACAAACTGACGGAGCGAGTCAACGACACCTACGAAAACTGGCGCAGCGACCCTCGCTACCAGCGCTGGCGCACCGAAAATCGCTTTGACTTCTTAGCCGTTCGGTAGCGTCGCAATGTTTCACATGAAACATTTACCGAGCAGCAAATCCTGAAACCCGCTGCTTGAGGCTGTGGAATGTTTCATGTGAAACAATTTCGGAAGCCCATGCAAAACTTGGGCTTTTCGGCGGCTCAAAATGGAGGGTGAAGTTCCTGCCGAGCCGAAACAGCGGCGAGTAGTGAATAGTGAACGGCGAATAGTGAGTAGCGAATGGCGATCGGCGACTGGCAAATGAATTTTCTGGAGGGCAGTGCCCTCGCACTGCCGAGAAATTTCGGCGCTTAACGGCTGCACTCTACACTTCGCACCTTGCACCTAAATTTGGCTCACCAGATGTTCGCCCTCCCAAATAGGCTGCTTTGGGCTGCGGAATGTTTCACATGAAACAATTTCGGAAACGCATGCAAAACTTGGGCTTTTGAGGCGACCCAAAAATTTGACCCTTTAGGGCAGCACCAGTGTTTCATGTGAAACACTCACCGAACCTGAACCACGCAGCCGACACCGTGAGGTTCAACGGTCAACCGCAGGTAAGCGGTTTTGCCGACAATGCGTGGCTTAATTTCCTTGCCATTCCATGCGTCAAAGTAGCGTGCGCCTTTTTCGTGCGGCACCGCCAAAACTTCGCCGCTGACGCTCCGCCAATTAGCGTTGTAGAGAGTCCAGACAGTTTTGCTCTCGCCTTCAAACTTGTTGGCGAACACTCCACCGACGAGCGTCGGCACTAAAGGCTCGCATCGGTCGCTGGCAAAGGCATCTGCGTGCTCACGCAGGATGGCGATGCACTTTCTCAAAACCGACAACGCCTCAGGTTGCCACCAAGGATCTGGCTCACCCTGAATCCAAAAGCCATCGCCATTGAAGAAAACTTGCCGAATTGCTTCTTCGTTCGTCCCAACGGGCAAATCGCAAACGATGATTTGCAAAACCTTGAAGTCTGGGAAAGCGAACCGACCCAACCTGACTGGCACTGGCATCCATCGGTAAGCGGTCGTCTGGAAATAGTTGATGGCGTAGTCAAAACTGCCGTCCTGAAGCACCGTGTGGATGTCGGGCGGGAAGTTCTCGGTGTAAACGACGCACTCTGGCGGTAAGGCTTGCCGCACTTTCCTCGTCAATTGCCCCTCACCCGGCAGGACATGCCAATCTGGTGGGTGGTCATGAGCGTGGGCGAAGCAAGTTCGGTCGCAGAAGCCGAACTGGTCAATGTAAAAGCCGAGAGCGCCTGTCTCTTCACGAACCCTTTGGTAAACGCCCACCAAATAGTCCTGCCAACCTTTTGCGCCGGGACACATGAAAAACTCGGTGCTGTCGGGCCAATATGCGATGCTGCCGTCAGGTCTCCTGAGCGCCCAGTTGCGACCATTAGCCCTTCCAACCCTTGACCTTTCATCAACGAGGTAGCCTTCAATGTAAAGCCCGACGGGAACGCCTGCACCCTGCAAATTAGTCACTGCCGCTTTGAACTCGTCAGAGTTCGTCAACCGTTCGTTCCAAGGGTCGTAATCGCCTGTCCGACCACGATGCAAAGTAGCGCCCCAGTCAAAAATGTGCAGGTAATCGCAAGCGCCAAAGGCTTCCCTCGCAAATTGAACTCGTTCAGCGAAGCGATAGGTTTTCGTCGCAAAGTCAAACAGACCCGCAGCGATGTAATCCTGCCGAAAAGCGAAAACTTTGCGGAACCATTCCTTGCGTGGCGCTAAAGGCTGATACCAAGTCCGAACCCAAGCCTTGTAGCGCTCAAAAGCCCCTCGCCAATCACCGCTGTGGACGAACAACTCAACAGGTGGCAATTCAACGCTTTCGCTCGGATTGACTGGGTCGCAGTGCCAACTGATGCTGAAGTGAGTTACCTTGCCCTTGCGCCTCAACTCCACATGTCTGTCAAAGCCTGTCAAATCTTTCGTCAGCAGTCCCAAACCGATGCCAAGTTCTGGGGCGCTTAGGTCAAGGAACTGCAAGTGCAACCAACCGCTGTAGCGGTAGCGAAGGGAAATCTCTCGGTCGCTGATGATTGCCGTCCTAAGCGGGTAAGCGTAGAAGTCATTTTCGCCGATGCGAAATCCCCAACGGTCAGGCAAGCGGAAGCGCCACCGTTGTGTTTGCTGCGACTTGTTGTGCAAAACCACTCGCATTTCAAAGGTCGTCGCTTCGTCCATCCTCAAAACGATTCGCACATCAGGCAACGAAGGATTGGGCGCATTCAGATGAAGGACAAACATGTCCCGTGTCCCTTGCCCCGTGTCCCATCCGTTTTGAACTTGGTAATCGGCGCTTGTGGCTTGGACTTTGCCGTCCCAAGACTGAACAGAAAACAGTGGCATAGGCTTCGGCAAAATGTTTCGCTTCGTCGGCAAAAGCCAAAGTTCAGCCAGCATCGGCGGTTGAAGTTGAACGACCAGCCGCAAGTTGGCATTTTCCAAAACCAACATTCCATTGCGTTGCTGGACGCTAACTTGTTTTGGTGGCGCAAGTTTTGCTTGCCGTGCAACAGGCAACGACGGAACATCCCACAACCCCCTCGTCCCTCGCCCCTCGTCCCTCGTCCCGTTTGCATCAATTTGTGGTTCGCCCAAGTTCAAAGTCAACCCGCACAGAGCAAAATCGCCCAACCTCATTCGGTCGTGCAACCTGATTTCCTTGGCAGGTTTGCGCAACGGCACAACATAGACATCTATGCCGCGAACGATTTCAGGGCGACGGGAAGAGACACGAAGCGGAAAGTAAAGTTCACTGCTACCGTCTTGGTAGACAACTTCAACGACGAAGCGGTGTGGATGGCGAATGCGAATTGATGAACCGCCTCCGTAGGAAGGTTCCTCCCATTGTGGAAAACTCGCTGCCAACAGCAAGTAGGCTTCCGATGCCTTCATCGTTGATTTCGGCTTAGTGTGAGCCTCGCCCTCCCACTTGTCCAAAGGCACGGCAATTGAACCTATGCCTTGCTCAGTTTCGGGTGCGAGGGCGTTTAACTCTTTCGTGCTAACGATGAACGGGATGCCAGCAGCGATTACATTGCGTTGCTGAAACTTCCAATCTTTGACGGGCAAGTCCAAGCCCAACTGGCTCAAAGCGATGTTGCAGCGGTCAGAAATGTCCAACGGGACGAACTTGCCCTTGCGTTTCGGTGCTTCGGGCAAAACCTCTTCAAGCCGCTTGTCTGGGTCTGGTGGTCGGTTGACAAACTTGATGCTTCGGATGACGACTTCGGCAACTTCGCTTTCGCTCTGGATTTGAATTGCCATCGTGGCAAGTTCCTTTTGAGCGGGTTCAGGCACTTTGACTATTAGCCGATGCCAATTGCCGTCGGCAATAAGTTCATCCAACCAAGCAGCGTGATAGTTAGGTTGGGGCAAAACAGGCTTTCGGGGCGCAGTGTAAACGAAATAATCGCGAAATGGCGATACCCCGATGGCACGATACTCAATGAGCAGGTAAGGCGTGTCATTGACTTGAAGCGGCGGGTCAAACTCCAAAGCCCACTTCATGCCACGCTCTTGACCGTGAACTCGTAAAAGCAACCCGCCTTCAGTCAAACGAACTTCCACATTATCGGCAGGGTTGGGAAGCCAAGTCGGCTGAGGGCGTAACTGCGCCAGATTCCGAATTGGCAATGGGCGCTCGCGATATGGTGGCAAGGGCTTCTCAGGCAAAGCAACTCCTTCAGGCAATCGGTCGCAAAATGCCAACTCCTTGACAAAAACTTCGCAATTTGATTGAGATGCTCGGACTTGGATGGCGAGTTGCGAAAGGTATGGGCGAATTTCCAGCGCTTTCAGGTCGGCGACGGCGTAATGCCACTGACCGTCGCTTTTTAGTTCGTTAAGCCAAATCAGGGTTTGCTCTTCCTGCGACCTTCGTGAACTGTCGTTGACCCAGACGAAGTAGTCGCGTCGGTTAGTGTCCAAGCCTGTAGCCTTGTAGCGGACGACAAGGTAGCGAAACCGATTTGTGTTAACCCATCGTGCGTTGATGAGCCACTTCATGCCCTTGCCCGCTTCTGGGACGGAGAAACGGATTCCTTCATCAGTTGCTTCAACCTTTGCCTTTGTGGAAGGGTTCGCAAGCCAATTGGGCATCGGTTGCCAGTGGGGAGTGCTTTCTTTCCCCAATCGCCATCCGTCCGTTGCAAAGGTTGCGTGGACTGCGCTCAGCGCAAGCACTGCCACTACCCATCGCATTCTCATCACTCCCTCAAGCATTATGTGCCAACTCAGGTTCGTTTCGTTGCACTGAGCAAGTCGGTTCACTCTTGTTGTTGTGGCTCAATTTCAAAGACTCGCCGCTTCGGTGGCTTGACGAGCAGGACATCTCCCTCTTTCAGCCCCGAAATTAGTTGCGCCTTCGCTTCGTTTTTCAACCCGATGCGGATGCGAACCTTTTTGGTTGGAACTTTGCTTTCGGGGATAACCAGTTCGTCCAGCCTGCCTGCCATGTAGGCTTTGCGAACTTGTTGGGCGATTTTGGGGTCGGTGACCAAAAGAGCATATCGCGTTCCTTCTTCCTCCACGATTGCGTCCAGCGGGATGGTCAAAGTTCGCGCCAACTTTTTGGCTACGATGTCAACATTGGCGCTCATGCCCAGTTTCAAGTCTGGGTGCGTTTCGTTCAGTTTGATTTCAACATCAAACCAAGCCACTTCGCCTTGACCTGCTGCTGGGTTGGCGGAGCGAGCCAAAAGCCTGTCAAGGGCAGCGGGAGCAATTTTGCTCACTACACCCTTGAAGACTTTCTCAGGCACAGCGTCAACCCGAACTTCCGCAGGTTGCCCCACATAGACGCGAGCCACATCAACTTCATTGAGCCTAACCCTCACAACCAACTGCGATAGGTCAGCGATGGTGACCAACTCCGTCCCTTGAGCGAACCCTGAAATTGCCGATGCAACCAACTCACCAACTTCAACTGACTTTTTGATGACGACGCCAGAAATCGGGGCAGTGATGACCGTATCGCGCAGTTGGGTCTGCAGGTTAGCCAAATGTTCGCGCAATCTTTGAACTTGAGCCCATGCTGCCTTAACTTCTTCGGAGAGATTTTGCTTTTCCCGAAGACGAGCCTCAGCCGCTTTCAAGGCTATTGACGCTCGCCTCACTTGAGCCTCTGCTGCCTTCAAGTCTTCAGGACGGGCTGCTTTTAGAGCACGGAGTTGGGCAAGTGCTGCTTGGTAGTCTTCCAACGCTGCCTGATAGCGAAATTGAGAAGTGTCAAGGGTTTGAGATTCAGAAGCCATCGCTGATTTCAGCATCGCTTTCGCCCTTTCAACTTGAGCCTGAGCCGCTGCTATGTCTTCGGCACGGCTTTTCCGCAACAAGTTCAAACGCTCTTGCGCTGCCTTGACATCTTGCATTGCCGCTTCGTATCTGGCTTTCGCAGCAGCCAAAGATTGCTGTTCGTCCAATTTGACTTGATCCAGATATGCTTGTGCTCGCTGGAATTGAGCGAGGGCTGATTGATACGCTGCTTCTGCGCTGTCAAGTTCCTGTTTTGAAACGAAGCCTTTTTCGTAAAGGGTTCGCTTGCGTTCCAAGTTTGCCTTTGCGTTTTCCAAATTTGCCTTTGCCGATTGAAGGTCAGCCTCCGCTTGCTTGCGGGCAAGCCCTTGCTCAACAATTTGCTTTTGCCGCTCAAAGTTTTGCTTTGCTTCCTCAAGGGCAGCCTGAGCCCGTTTCAAATCCGCTTCGGCTGCTGCAATTTCTTCGGGGCGAGCGCCAGAGAGGAGTTTTTGCAAGTTGGCTTCAGCGATTTTCAACTCCGCTTCCGCTTGCTGGTAAGCGATTGCTCGGCTCTCGTAAAGTTGCTTTTGCCGCTCAAGTTCCTTTTGAGCCGCTTCAAGTTGAGCCTTCGCCTTCCTGACACTTGCCTCAGCCGCTTCAATCTCTTCAGGGCGAGCGCCAGCCATCAGTTTCTCAAAGTTTGCTTGGGCTGCAATCAGGTCAGCGTGAGCCTGCTCCCACTGCTGCCTCAGCAAATTCTCCTGAAGTTGCAAATTTGTCAAGGCTTGACGCCACCTTGCTTCAGCGGCAGCCAGTTCAGCCTTGACTTGGTTGACTTGTCGTTCCAACTCTGTCGGGTCAATGATGGCGATGACTTGACCTTTTCGGACGAAATCGCCTTCTTGGACTTGTATTGCCATTATGCGACCAGCGACTTTTGACTTGACTGCGACTTTAACGAATGGTTCAATTGTCCCGACTTCACGAACGGCTAAGGTCAGAGTTTCCCGCTGGACAATGGCGAACTTGGCTGGGGTTGCTGTTTTCGTCTTCCGCCACCACCAAAAGCCGAAACCTGCCGCGACGACAAACAAAACGATTGCAAGCCATTTCCGTTTTTGCACCCATCGCCTCACTGAAAATCACCCCTAAACCTTGAGCCCTCGCTCAAGGCATTGGATAGGCTGCGAAATCCCCAGCGGTTCGCCAATTTGTTTGCCCCTTTCGGGAATACAGGCAGGCATTGGGCTAAGTTGCGCTGACCTTACAGTTCAATCAAGTGCCCCATTTTCTCCCGCTTCGTTTCCAAGTATTTGCGTGCGAACTCAGTGGCTGGCTCAGCGACAAGCGGGACTCTTTCAACAATCTCCAAACCGTAACCTGCCAAGCCTGCCCTCTTGGTTGGGTTGTTGGTCATCAATCGCATCTTTCGGACACCCAAATCCCTCAGAACTTGCGCTCCCAGACCGTAATCGCGAGCGTCCATAGGATGACCGAGTTTCAAGTTGGCTTCAACGGTGTCAAGCCCTTGGTCTTGCAACTCGTAAGCCTTCAGTTTGTTTATGAGCCCAATGCCTCGCCCCTCGTGGTGCGGGATGTAAAGCAAAACGCCCTTCCCCTCCGCTGCAATTCTCTCAAGGGCTAACCTTAATTGAGTGCCGCAATCGCACCGAAGGGAATAGAGGGCGTCTCCCGTTAAGCAAGCGGAGTGGACTCGAACGAGAACGGGTTCTTCCGGATTAATTTCGCCCATCACCAAAGCCAAAAAGGCAGCGCCGTCAAGGACGGATTCGTAAGCGTGCAAAG
>Ga0071330_1065972_pt1 | contig 30560 bp, 23 predicted proteins | sample GBScel77sediment_FD_63802 | JGI IMG/M metagenome (GOLD analysis project Ga0071330, IMG submission 63802) | Hot spring sediment microbial communities from Great Boiling Spring, Nevada - Cellulolytic enrichment Sediment 77C v2 (version 2) | ecosystem: Environmental > Aquatic > Thermal springs >...
TTGAGCAAACACCCCCTTCCTTTCCCTTTACCCAGCCGCAGCCGTGAACAGGGCTTGCAATACACACTGGTTCCACAAAACCTTCGGTCATTAACTGATTAGTCGCTCACTCGCTCCTTTGAAGCCACCATAAAGTGCTGCCGCCTTGTTCGGGGATGGTCAGAGTTAAGCCGTCTCGCAAAAGGTGTGTGCCTGTCAAGGTTTGTGTCTCGCCCGTGTCGGCATTGTGAAGTTGATAGCGGGAGTCTGGATTCAGCCCCTTCAGGCACACTGTCAAGCGTTCGTCAAGTGATTGCTCGCGAAAGGCTAAAAGCGCTCCGCTGTCCGTTTCAGGATCGTAAAACTGCCAAACTGTCCAGTCTTGAAGGGATTTTGCCTGTGGCGTTAACAAAAACCTTCGCTTGAGCACGAAAGGTCTCAGTCGCTTGTATTCGGCGATACACTTCTTTGCTCGCGCTTTTGTCTCTTCGTCCCACTCAGCGAGTCTTGGCGAGATACCGAAAGCCCCACCCATTCGGCTGCGGAAATCGGCAACCGTTGTCCCTTCGTGAACGACCCAAGTGTTCAAGTATCTCGGCGGCAGGGCGAACCAAGCGCCTGTCAAGTGGAAGCGGACATTAACTGCTCGGTGGGTGAAATCGCTGAGCCAATAAGTGTGGACATGGCGCAATATGCCAAAGTCAATCCTGTTGCCTCCGCTCGCGCAACCCTCAACGACCAACTCGGGGAACTTTTCCCGAAGGAACGATTTGACAGCGTAAAGACCGAGTGTGTGAGCATAAGTTCCGTCGCCCTCTTGGTGTCCATGCGTTGGGTCGTTGCAACCCAAGCCGTAGGCGATGTTGTAGTCCCATTTGAGCCAATCAACGCCGTAATCGGAGATAACTTTGGCGAGGCGTTCTTTGAACCATTCAACCACCTGCGGGTTGCCGAAACAAAGATGGGCGTAGCGACCACCACCAATAATTCTCCCGTCCCGTTTGGCGAGCCAATCAGGGTGCTGCTTCGCTATTTCGGTTTCAAGGTCAATGCGTTCGGGTTCAACCCACAAGCCGAATTTCATGCCCTTGCTGTGGACATAATCTGACAAGGCTTTCAAGCCACTTGGGAATTTGCCTTTGTGCTCAACCCAATTGCCCAACCCGTGTCCGAAATCGCCGGTGCCGCAACCTTCATACCAGCCGGCATCAACGACGAAAACCTCACAACCCAAATCGGCAGCGATGTCAACTTCGCGTTTCAAAATCGCTTCGTCAATGTTCGTTGTCCAACCGAACCAAGAGTTGAACTGAACCCAAGGGAAGTTTTGTGGGGCAATTGGGCACAGGAATTTTTCCTGCCACTGGTGTAGTTGCCAACCAGCATCATCCCAATCGCCGGTGAAGAGCATAAGGAAGGCTGAAGGGGAGTGAATTTCGGAGTTGGGCGAAAGTCGGTGAACAACTTCAGTTGCGTCCATCTGAACTGTCACAGCGTTGCCCTGCTTTTGAATCAAACCCCACCATCGCCCGCTCCATTCCAAGCCACCCACTATGCCCTCAAGGATTTCGCCTGTATCGGAAACCAACCCTAAAGCGAACCAGGGGATGTCTTTTGCCGACGAACGACCTTCATCACCACAGAAAATCCTGACCGATGCCCCGTCTTGAAGGGTTTGTTCTGTCAAGGCAAAACTGCTTGGCGGGAACTTGTCATCGTAGCGCCCGCCCGTCAAAGTCAGCAAACGAACTTGTTGGTTCGGGTGCAGTGTCAAGGTCAGCGGATCAAACCCATTAACTTCAACGGGTCCTGAACCTTCATTGCGCAAGACGAAGCCCATTTCCAGCGCAGCCGAGTTGTCAAAAGTTCTGAGCCAGAGAGTGGCAGTGAGGGCAAGCCGTTGGTGCTTCAAGCGAAATCGCAACTCCGTCAAATTTTCTCGTTTACGCTGCTGGGCATCAACAAAAACGAACGAACCGCTATTGTTTTTGGGGGAGAGCGAAGTAACTGGGACACCGTCAATTGCCGTGCCGAAACCGAAAACAGGGACAGGCACTTTCACCCATTCAGTTCCAGTCAAAGCGTTCCGCCACGACAAGACAGCCAACCGTCGTCCCTCAGTCAGCCCGATGGTGAGGGTAAAAAGTGGGGACGAAATTTGCCATCGTTCTTGAGCAGCATCGTAAGTGACCTCAATGCTCCCAGCCATCATCCCCACCTCGTTTTGAACAGTTTAGCCAGCGAAAACCGCAGCGTCGTCCTTTGTAGGTGATGGTCGTTTAACTCCCATCAGGGACAAGCCCTGACGCTACCCTTGTCATTCAAAATCTTCGCTAACTGAGGTCGGCGCTTAGTTTCTCCGTCATCAACTACGGGTTGAAAACCAGTAGCATGGAACTTCATGTTTTGCGTCGTCAACCTGTGCATTTCATGCCACCGGCTTAAGCCAGTGGTTGATGACGGAATTTGATAAGCGCCGAATTCATTCGGCGAAAACTTTATTCGCCACTCGCTACTCGCCATTCGCTATTCGCTAATCACTGCCGTTTCGGCTTGGCAGGAGCCATGTCCTCCCATTTCCCTGTGCCCCGTCAATAAACAGCCGTTGGGAATTTCTCCCTCCACTTCTCGCGCAGCAACTTATGAAGGCGTTCTCTGACCTCAGAGGGGAGTTCGTAAAGTTCGGTGCCTTTGTAGAGCAAAATCGTTTTTCTGACAGTGTCAACGACAATTTTGCACGGGTCGCAGTCGCGCAAGTGTTTTTCAAGTTCCTCGCAAATGCTTGGGTCAATTTCGCCGTCAATGTAGTCGGAAATTGCTTTTAACAAGTCTTCACACTTCACTTCAACTTTCCCCCTTTTTCGCTCCCAAAACTTGGGCGAGGGTGCGTTGAAGCAACTCCCAAGCCAAAGTCGCACATTTGACCCGAACAGGAAATTCACGAACGCCCCTCAGTGCATCCAAGTCCTCAAGTTCGCCTTCAGGTGGGAAAGGCTTTTCGCCCCTCATCATTTGCCTGAAATCCTCTGCGAACTTCAAAGCTTCATCAAGCCTCATGCCCTTGACTTTCTCCGTCATCATGGAAGCAGATGCTTGGCTGATGGCACAACCTCGTCCCGCAAAACGGATTTCGGTGATTCGTTCACCGTCCGTTTTCAAATGCACGATGATATGGTCGCCGCAGTATGGGTTCTCCTCTTCAGCGACCGCATCGGCGTTCTCAAGGGTGCCAAAATTGCGCGGTCGCTTGTAGTGGTCAAGGATGATCTCTTGGTAAAGCCAGTCCAACGCCACAATTTCCTTGTCTGTTGCGCTCATGACAACATCGCTCCTTTGGTGAAATTAACTGCTCGTTTCCGACGACGAAACTTTGCGCCCTCGGCTAAATTATAGACCGCGACACAGAACTTGCACGCATGCAAATTCGCATCCCGGCTCAATTTGACAGTTCTGCCTCATACCTTCCATCACAGAAATTTTTGGCAATTTGCGGCATAACAAAATCAAACCCTGCAGTCGCAGGACGGTGAGACGAAAATGGAGCGGAAAAGGTCTCGTGGCACATCTTTGGTCCTGACAGCCTTCGCTATATTTGCGTTGCTAGCGACGGCTGCGTTGGCAATAGACTGGGGTTTGATTTACTTGGCTCGGCATCAGTTGCAAAACTTCGTTGACGCAGCGGCTTTGGCTGGTGCTCAAGAGTTACCGGGCGCTGCTCAAGCAAAACGAGCAGCCGCAGAAAACTATGCGCGAAACTACGGCGAAAACTTTCGCATCCCGCCTCCGACACCCCAAACAATTAGTTGCCCTCCCAGCGACCCAGACTTGCAACCTACGACAACTTGCTACCAAATTGGTGATGACTTGGTGCACATAACCACGCCTTATCAACGGACAGGTGACCCGTCACCGAACCCGAACCTGATAAATGTCAAGGCATGTAGGGTTGTCTCGCTGTTCTTCGCTCGCGTTCTCGGTGTCCGTCAAATTCGTGTTTGCGCTAAAGCAACGGCTATTGGCAGCAGACCCGCAGTTGCTCGTGGGCTCGTCGTTCTTGACCCATCAGGAGGAAATGCTCTATGGCTGCAAGGGAACGCAAGGTTACAAATCTTTGATGGGTCGGTTATCGTTAACTCAAGCGCCAACAACGCCCTTTTCGTCCAAGGCAATGCTTCCCTAACTGCTCAGCAAATTGCCATAGTCGGTAATTACCAATTGCAGGGCAACGCTTCCGTTACGCCTACGCCTTTGACTGGTCAACCTCCAGCCCCTGACCCGTTAGCAAGCCTTCCACCTCCACCAACCTCAGGATTGCCAGTTTTCCCTGGGCGAACTATTGGTGGGAACGACAACGCTGTCTTGCAACCGGGAATTTACACTGGTCCGATTCGTGTTGAAGGCAACGCAAGTGTGACTTTGCAGCCCGGAATTTACATCCTTCGTGGCGGTTTGTTGGTCAGTGGAAACGCTCGCGTTCGCGGCGATGGTGTCTTGCTTTACAACGAAAACGGTCGGATTGAAGTTCAAGGCAATGGTGAACTCAGGCTTTCGGCGCCAACAAGCGGAACTTATCAAGGCATCACCATTTTCCAATCACGCAGCAACACCCAGCCACTTTGGTTTTCGGGTAATGCAAATTTGCGGATAAGCGGAACAATTTATGCACCAAAAGGTTCAGTTCACTTTGAAGGCAACGCTGACCTTCAAGACAGTATGGTCATCGCTTGGCGGGTTGAACTCCAAGGTAACCCTCGGGTGACCATAAGGGCAAAGGAACCGCCTCCCGCTGCCGGTGAAGAAGTGGCAATTGGCTTGGTTGAGTGATACGGGTTCAAATTTTTGCGTCAAACTTGATAGCGGAGTGAGCAGCGGCAGTGCAAAAACCGCTGAGAAAAAAGGCGGTGACCAGCCATGAAACTTTGGCGATTTGTAGCAATTGCCTTGCTTTTAGGGACAGCAGTTGCCTTCGCCGACCCTGACCCAAGCCGTTGCATCATCGTTGTGCCTCCGTTGTCGTTTGGCAGCCCATCTTCAGGCAACATCGTCATTGTCCCTGGCTTAAGTGGAATCGTCTTACCCGGTGTTATCATCACTTCCCGACCAACCATTTCCCCCCGACCCTCCGTGATCGTTCCCGGTGGCTACTTCCTTGTGCAATTTCAGAGCGGCAATTGGACGATTGTTTGGGTAGAGCCTTTGAAGACCAATGTGATCATTCTCGGTCGCCCATATGTTCGCCCCATCCGACCGTATCCTTTGGTTGTGCCACCTCACTATTTCCTCTACGACCCGTCCGTCACTTATGGGGTGCCTCAAATTTGGCATAGCCCACTCTTGCAGCCTGGTGTTTTGGTCTTCAGGTTGAAGCATCGTTCGGCGGAGGAAGTTGCAAAGTTGTTGAACGAAGCAAAGGTTGTCCCTGATGGTCAATTTTCTGGGATGGGCAACATTTTGATCGTCAGCGCTCCCAGTTTGGCTACCAGTGGTGTCCAACAGTCCCGCATCCGCGACCTCATCGCTGCCCTTGACCAACCCACTGAGAAGGCGACAACTCCTGCTCTGAACAGTTCTCAAATTCGCTGGCAGGTTGAAGTTTACCGAGCACACACGACGGTTTGTGCTTCTCAGGAAAATTTGCCTTCGGACCGTGCTTCCTTGCTGAAACTTAGCGGCTACGATTGCCTACACAAACTTGGCGAAACAAACTGGGACCCAATCCGAACCGATGTTCTCGTGAAGGGCGAAAAGGTTGAGGCGAGGTTGATAGCGCGAAAGCAAACGAACGGATGGAACTTCGTGTTGAGGGGGCAACTTAACGGCAAGCCTGTAGAATTTGAAGGTCAAGCGCCCGATTCGTCTCAGCCCATCCTGTTAGTTGCACCGACGAGGGACGAAAAAGAGGGCTTGGTCTTCGTCTTGATGCCGAGCCGCTAAATTTTCGCCGACTAAAGTCGGCACTCAGTTTTTGCGCCATCAACTATGGACTAAAGTCCGTTCTGCGTGCAAGCGTGCTGTGAAGTGAAGTCCGTAGCATGGTTTGTTTTTCCTACGCTATTAACCGAACATGCCAACGACTTCGGATAGTGTTTTGATGACGGATTTGGTATCTTCGCTCCTTTTGGGCGATGGTTGTTTAAAACTGTCATCGGGGATAAGCCCCGTTGCTAATCGCCGATAGGTTTTTCTGTGCGAGGTGGATTGACTGAATGGGCGTTGAAGGGGGAAGTGGAAAGCAATTTTGCTACTTACACCCGCAGACTTTGGCGGTGGCAAATTGCACCGACTGCGGTAAACCTGTTTGCAGCGTTTGCTTGAAACGGGTGAACACAAAGCCTTATTGTGAAGCCTGTGCGGCGAACCATTACGAACAAAGCCCGTTCCTTGCCTTCATCTTCGCCCTCCTCGTCCCCGGCATGGGACAGGTTTACAATGGCGATTGGCAGAAGGGGTTGGTCATCTTCTTGACAGGGTGGCTTGTCCTACCCTGGATTTACGGCATCGTTGACGCCGTGACCGTCGCCAACGAAATCCGCAACGGAATTCGCGAAAGTGCCACCGTCCCGCCAGGTTATTTGCTGCTTGCCCTCAAGTTCAGCATCGTTCCATTCGCCTGCATTTACTTCGGCATTGTCGCCACTTTGATAGCGGCGGTATTCGGGTTCGTGAAATTGCTGCTAAAGTTGGGTTGAAAGAAAACACTTTTGAGGAGGTGACGGACGATGATTTTGGTCACTCTGCCTGAAGTGCCAGGACATCGTGTCGTGAAGGTTTTGGGCGTCGTCAAAGGGAGCACTGTCAGGGCGAAACACATCGGTAAGGACATCTTGGCTGGATTGAGGCAAATCGTTGGTGGCGAAATCAGGGAATACACAGAAATGCTCGCTGAAGCGAGGGCGGAAGCGGAACGAAGGATGATTGAGGAAGCGGAGAAACTTGGGGCGAACGCAATCGTTAACATCCGATACACCACGAGCAGCGTCATGGCAAACGCAGCGGAAATCCTCGCCTATGGGACGGCAGTTTGGGTTGAGCCAGAAGCGTGAACTGTGACGTTTCATTCTGTTGGCTCAATCAGGATAGGCGTGACCAAAATGGCAAGTTCCGTCTCGCCCTGCTGGAACTTTCGGCTGGTGAACAGTTCGCCCAGAATAGGGATTTTGCTCAGGAACGGGACTTTGTTGACAATCTCCTGCTGAATTCGCTGCACCAAACCGCTCATGACGAGGGTTTCGCCCGAAGCCAACTCAACTTGGGTGCTTGCCTTGCGGATTCTCGTTCCAGGGATGAGAGCGCCTCCGATGTTGACGGCGATGGTTGTGTCAAGTTCGCTCACTTCCGTGCTCACCCTCAAAGCAATCTTCCCGTTAGGTTCAACAGTGGGGATGACACTCAAGACCAAGCCGAACGGTCTAAACTCAACAGCCGTCGTCGTCCCAACTCCGGGTGCAACCGTAGCGATAGGGATAGGAATTTCTCCGCCGACATTGAACCTTGCCTCTTGACCGCTCAAAACCACAGCGCTCGGTGCTGACAAGGTTCGGGCGAGGTTCTTTTGCTCCATCGCTTGCAAAACCGCCTTTATCGGCGTCCGCTGAGCGAAACCGGTCACTCCGCCCGTTGCTGGGTTTTCAATTTGACCGAAAACGATTCCCGGCGCTTGCAAGGGGTCAGGGCTGCTCAATGCCGGATACTCAATTCCCAAGTTGCGAAGTGCTGTCCTGTTGATTTCAACCACCTGCAATTCAACCCGAATTTGTTTGCCACCCTTGACCTCAATCAGGTCAAGGATTTGAGGTTGCTGCTGGGCAGGGGCTGTCGGTGTCACAGTGACGGGATTGACACCTGTCCCTCCTGCGCCAGTGATTGGGGCGGTCATTGTGGTTATCCCCAAAGGCGGGACTGCAGGTGCAGGAGTTGGAGGCGGAACAGGTGGCAGTCCAAGCATAAAGCGCGCAATCCTTAACGCTCGTTCCTTCTCCGCTTGAGACGAAACGGTGCCCATCAACACCAAACCTTTCTCGTCGCCTTTGACATCAATTGTGGGAATTCCGATGGCTTCCTTCACCCGCTCAGCGAAACTCGGTGGAGGCGGTGTTGGTGGCGGGGGCGGAGGGGTAGCGACTTTGACCCAATTGATGACCTTGCCGCGAACTTGGGCAAGTATCTCGTTGAGCCTCTGAAGTTCTTCAGCCGAAGAGACTTCACCCTCCACCACGATGGCTTCTGGCGTTGACCGAACCTTGACAGTTGGAATCGCAATCAGAGCCTGAACTTCTTCAGCGGTCATAGGTCGCACTTGCAGCAGGTTCACGACTTTTGGCGCTAACAGCACAGCGATTTTCTCAGCACGGGCAGCATCCTCAGGTGAATTCACGACGCCTTCCAGAACGATACTATCTCCCACAACCCTGACCTTCACTCCTTCAATGCCGATGCCCCGTTCAATCTCTTGCGGTGAAGGTAAAGCGGGTTTGACCTCTTCTGGAGGCTTTGCTTCTTCAACCCTGAGCAAGTCCAGAACAGTGGCTGCGAACAATCTGGCGAGGGCTGCAACTCGTTCTTTGTCCTGTTGCGTTGGGACGGTGCCTGAGAGGACAATTGCGCCCTTGATAACCTCAACTTGGACTGTCGGGATGTTGATGAGAGCCATCAGCCGTTCCCGCAAAAATGGCTCAGGGACAACTTGGACATCAAGGGTGAATGTTCGCCCATCGGCAATAACGATGAGGGTCGTGCTCCCGACGCTCTTGCCGAGAACGCCTAAATGGTCAGGTCCTAAAACTTGGACATCAGCAACCTCAGGGTTCGCAACGCTCACTGACCTCAAGTTGCGAATTGTCAAAACCACTGCCTTGCCGACCTGAACCTGCAAGACTTGCAAGCGGGTCGGTGGGAGGGAAGGCATCGGTTTCTTCTGCGTCACTTCTTTGCTTGGCTGAGGGGTTGGTCTGACGGTCGGAGCAGCGACTTTTGTGGGCACTTTGATTTTCTCACCCACTTTCAATGGGCGAGGGGCTTTCCAACCGTTCAATTGGACAATTTGGTTGACCGTCGTCTGATACTGTCGCGCCAAACCATACAAAGTTTCGCCTTTCTGAACTGTGTGCCACTGCCATTCCTGAGTTTGCCCCCAAGAAAGGCTCAAAAGCCATGTTGCAATCGCGGCAATGCCGAAAAAGCGATACACTCTCACAAAAGAACACCTCCCCACTGACCCATAGCGCGGTGACTTGCCCCCTCGCCCTCATCAAGTTTGACACATCAACGGCTTCATCGTTGTGACCTACCGTCAACGGACGGGGAACTCAACTCGCGCCAAAGTGCTCGGTAGTAGCGAAGCAACTTAATTGCGTCGTCAACAGTGCTCATGGAGTAGGGCAACTCAATCATGGTGAACCTTTCGTAGTTCGCCTCCCTCAGCAGGGCGAAAAGTTCGCGCCAAGGGTAATCGTCGCGCCAAAGGTCGGTGATGTGGACATGGCGAACCCAATTCCGAACCAGAGAGAAAGTTGGCTTGACAGAACCATCAACGACATCTTCCCGATTGGAGTTCCAACAAACCCAAACTTGCGGGTGGTTTGCAACTTCCATGATTGCCTTGATGACTTCAAGGTTACTTGTCCCGCGCCCGTGAACTTCCAGCCAAACTTCAACGCCGTTCTCCTGAGCGAACTCGCCAACCTCTCGCAGCGATTCGCCAATTTGACGAATTGTCTTCTCCTTTGGGACATTGGGAGGCAAATCGTTAGGTCGCACCTTCACACCGATTGCGCCGATGTCTTTTGCGAGGACGATGAACCTTTTCGCCTCTTCAATGTTGCGCTTGACTTCGTTCGGGTCAGGCGAGTGGAATTCGCAAACCGTCCCCAGCCCGACAAGTTTCACTTTCGTCTGCTCAAACCTCTTGCGAACTTGCTCCCGTTCCTGAGGCGAGAGCGTGGGTTCAACACCATGCTTGTGCGTTGTCCGCAACTCCACGCCATCAAGCCCAACCGTCTCGCAGACACGGATGAGAGTCTCCAAGTCCCAATCCCGAGCCAAGTTGTAAGTCACCAAGCCCAACTTCACTTCCATCACCCCCTCAAATGGCGGAGTTAGCCAGACCGTTTTAGAGCAACCTTGACTTGCCCGAAAAATTTTGCCCATGTATAGCCTTGAAGGATGCAAGGGGAAACAAAGTGAGCAACCCTGCAAGGCAGAAAACTCCGATGCAACTCAAAAAAGCGCCGACAGCAAAACTTGACGGAAAGTAAACCCAAACGACTTCCCCACTGGCATCAGGCAAATAACATGCCCTGAAAGCACCATTTGCGACCGCTGTTTGCAGTTTTTCCCCTCGCCCATATCCCAAATTTGTGAAAGCAAGCCAACCAGGATAGGCTGTGTCGGAAAGGACGAGCCAAATTGGTCGGATGAGGTCCACAATCCTCGGTTGCACCCTCACTTTGACGACCGAACCTCTGTCAAAAACCACAAATGCGCTGTCACCTCCCCAGTGATGCTTTTGAGGTTTCGCTGACAGCAAAACCGTGTCTTCAGGTATCACGAGCAACTCTTCTAAGGCTTCATTGAAGTCGGAAACATAGCGGACATTAACGGGCACGAAGGTTCTCGGATGTTGCTCCTCTTCAGCTGTCACTGTTAGCAATTTCAACTCGCCATCAAACGCTCCGACGACCGCATCGGCGCCGACAATTTGAGCCAATCTCTTTGCGGCGTCCAAGTTCACCCACCTTCTCGGCATCAAAATCAAGTTTCCGTTCTCAAAAGGACAAGGGTTGCCTTCGCTGAATAAAGCCATGACGGCTTTGTGGTGGCGAAGCAAAAGCGAATCGTAGTTGCGAGCATCGGCGATTGGTGTCATGAAAAGCAGTGTGCTGTTCGGCGGCAAAAGGGAGCGTGGGTAGTAAACCAAACTCCAATCCCTGCCGAGGAACAAAAGTCGGGTTGCCGTCTTGAAAGGGTAGGGTTTCGGGACAGGCTTGAGAATTTGGTTTAAACGCTTCTCAGCGACCTGCAACGCTTCTCTCACCATTGAAATGCGAGCCGTCGGAATCTGTTGGGCTGCAAACCAAGCAAGTTCGCCGACGAGCAAGACCGGAACGCCGTAGCGTAAAAGCGGCGAATCTGTTGCCATCGTTGGTTGTAAAGCGAGAAGCAACAAAGCGAAAACTCCCAAAAGCACGCCCATGTTTTGAGCGGCGTTCAATGCCAACCAACCTTGCCACTCAAAATCGGTCGTCTGCATGTTGAGCCAAAAGCCCACACCAAAAACCACTATGACGGGCAAAAGCAAAGCCGTTGCGATAACCGATTTCCAATTGACTGTCAGCCCATCAACTTCGTCCAACGCCTTTGCTGCAATTATTCCCATCGCCAACTGGCACAAAAACACAGCCCTTGTGGGCGTCCCAAGTTGAGAGAAGCCGGGCAGCCAAAAGTAAAGGGGCAAGTTGAAAGTTGAACCTGATGCAAGCAATGCGCCCAACAAAAAGAGCGTGCAAGCGTGTAAGAGTGCAAGCGTGTCCGTGTGCAAGTGTGTAGGAGTGTAGGCGTGCAAGCGAGCAGGAGTGTAGCGCCTGCTCAGAAGTTTCGCGACCCAATCCCAAATCCCCAGACCTGCCAAAACCAGAATGCCAAAACCAGCATAAGTGCAATAATCGGCGAAACTCTCCTTGCCGAAATAAGAGCCATCAGCAGGGTTGCCGAACAGGAAAGGCAAAACCATCGTAGCCCAATCAGCAAAGGTCAAACCACGACGGGCAAAGGCTTGATAACCTTCCCAAGTCGGAGGAGCATGTCGGTGAGTTAACGATGTCAACTCCATCGTCGGAAGCAGTTGCGCTGCTGCGAGGACAAAAGAAAAGGCAAACGAAGCGATAAAGGCGAATATCGCAACCCAAACGATTTTTCGGCTGGCGGAAACGGCTTCAACGAGAGCGAAAAGTAAAACCGCAAGCAGCGAGTAAATGGCAACTTGTCCATGTCCAGCAAGCAAAAGCATCGCTAACGAAAGGGAAAACGCGACGGCGTAGTTGGCAAGTTTTGCAATGTCGTTTTGCTTTGTTTGAACCGCTGCAAAGATTTGACGAACCAGCCAAAGGGTCAGGGGAAGCCAAGCAGCAGTTGCGGGCAAGGTCGGCAACAAAGCCCATGAAGTTTGAAACGAACCGAGCCCATATGCAGCCGAACCAATTAAACTCGCCAATTGCGAGATGCCGAAAGAGCGAATTAGCAAGTAAGCGCCCACCAAAGCCAAAAGAGTGTGCAAAAAAGCCAGCCATGCCATCAAACGAGCAGAACGCAAAGGCAAGGGTTGGTCTCTTCCGATCCCGAATTTTCTCCCGACCTCAAATAACCATTCACCCAGCAAAGTCGGCGGATAAAGGCTTTGGGTTTGAGGGTTCGCAAGGAAGGGGAAGCCGCAACCTACTCGGTTCGTCCAGAGAGGGATGTGCCCTTCGTAAAGTTGGCGCATCGCTTCCGTTCTCCAAGCCCAAAACTGCCCAATAGCATCCCACCAAAGAGCGTTCCAAGGTGTTGGCATCAAATAGCCTTTCAATTCGGGCGCAATTAAAGCGAGGTAGCCTTCGGGCAATGGGACTTCACTCAGCAAGATTGTCCGCCAATGCGGGATGAGTGCAAGGAATACTAACGCTGCAACGACAAGTGCGTGATTTTTGCCTCTCATCCCAAACCATCCCCTCATGCAATCCTGCCAAAGCCTCTCATTTGCTCAGCGCGATGAGGGTCACACCTATGCAAACGACGACCAAACCAGCAACGCGAAGGGGCGGAATGGCTTCGCGGAAGAGAAGCCAAGCCAGAAGGAAAACGATGACTTGGTTCGCTGCGACGAAGGGATAGGCGAAACTTAAACCTTTGCTCCGGACGACCATGACATAGAAAACCGACGAAATTGCATAAGCACAAAGACCTGCCAAAACGCCCGGCGAAAGCATCAACTTGATAGCAGTCGCAACGAGCCCACTTCCAGTTGTGACATTCGTAACGCCGTATTTGATGAGTGCTTGTCCAATGCCACCGAGCAAAGTGGCAATGATGATTTGAACCAACGGGTCACTCAGCAAAGTGCGAATCGTCAATGCCGACATTCTTCTCACCTCTCGGTCAAATTGTGGGCTGTGCAAAAATGTAGCGCAGGCATAGGGTTTTTCGGCAGTTAAGCGGGAAGGGCTTTAGTCCAGAAAAAGTTGCGGGTTGAGGGTTGCGAGTTGAGCGTTCAAGTTTACCAATGTAGCCAAACCTTCCAAATCAGGTGCGAAGTGTGGAGTGCAAAAGTCAAAAATTTGGTAGCGTCGCCTTTACAGGCGACGGTCGTTTAACTTATGGGAGGGCGAACTTCCCAGTGAGCCTAATTTGAGTGCGAAGTGTGTTTGTCAAGTCAAAAAACTTTTTCGGCAATGCGGGAGCACTACCATCCAGAAAAATTGCTATCCGCCAATCACTATTCGCCATTCGCTTTCGTTTGGGCTCGGCAGGAGCCTCGCCCTCCCATCTTTGTGCATGACTTCTCCGCTTTCCCGTCTCTCCGTTTCTCCCGTTCCATTCCTGACTTGCCGACCTCACGACCTGCCGATAAATTTGGCTCAGCAGTAGCCTCGCCCTCCCATATCCTGTCCCGTGTCCCTTGCCCCCTGTTCCCTTGAAAAGACAGTCAAGGCTTGACATTCATTGCCATCCTTGAAATGCTTTCAGCGGGTGAGGGATTGTGAAGGCGTTGCTTCTATCGGTCGTTGGTGGGTTGATTTTTGGGGCTTCTGTCCCGCCTTGCAGATTGTCGGTGATGGCTTACTTGGGACTCGCTTTATTGCTCATCGCTAATTCCGAGCAAATTCGTTGGGGACAAAGGGCTTTGTGCTCAATCCTTTGGGGGCTTGCCGCTTCTGTCTTCCCCATCACCTTCAGCATCCGCATCGCAAAAACTCAAGGCGCAACCTATCCCGTTGACTTCGGAACTTGCTTGGTCACTTTCGTGCCTTTCCTTCTGCTTGCGTTAGTTGTCGGGATTGTCGCCAGCATTTCAGGCAAACTTTGGCAAATAGGATTTTGGCGAGGCTTCGTCTGGATTTTAGGAGTTTCGGCTTTGGGCGTTATAGCCGAACGGTTGACTTTCTTTTTGCCCATGCCTGTTCAACTGGCGATAACTCAAACACCAATGCGCCTTACGGTCTTGCCACTTGTCTCCTTTTTCGGCGTTTGGTTTGCTTCTTGGTTTGTTTGGTTCTTTGCTGCCCTTATTGCCGAAATGCTGATGAGCATGAAGGTTAACAAGGTTGGGATTGTAATTGCCTTGCTGGTGATGTTTGCATCTCTGGTTTTTTCCGATCTCAGCCCAAAGGGTCGCGCTGCAAAAGTAGCGCTCGTTCAAAGCCATATGGACGACCCATTGAGCATGGCAGTGAAGGTCAAAAATGCCGAAATTATCGCTTTGCCTGAATTGGCTTTGGAACAGGAGACAGAGTTGATGCGCAAAGCGTTGTCAGAAACTGCTGCGAAAACTGGCGCATTGATAGTTGCTGGTTTGGCAGAAACAAACCCGCCTTACAACGCTGCGGTTTTGGTCAGCCCCGATGGCAAAGAGTTGCTACGACACAGAAAAATCCACCTGTTCGGTGCAGAGCGATGGCATTTCCGAAAAGGGAGCGAAGTGAAGGCACATGGCGATATTGGCATCGCCATTTGCTTTGATACCGTTTTCCCCGATGTCGTCAGGGAGTTGGCTCGGCAAGGTGCGAAAATCATCGCCGTCCCAAACACCGACCCACCTTCCATCGGCTACTTGCTGCATCACCTGCATGCTGCCTTTCTCCCCATCCGAGCCATTGAAAACGATGTTGCCATCCTTAAGGCTGACCTGACAGGACTTTCGCAAGTCATTGAGCCAGATGGTAGGGTCGTAGCAGAAGCACCGTTAGACAAACCTGTGGTGCTTGAAGAGAAACTTCGGGTCGTTCGTTCCACCACAACTACTCCGTTCACTCGCTTCGGAGATTGGTTCGTTTACTTTTGCGCCATAATGGCTGCTATGCTGCTGATTTTAGGGTTTGCAGGTCGGGTGAAAAGGGATGAGAGCCGTCCAGTTTCAAAAGAGCGTGCTGCGGTTTGCGATAGTCAAGATATTCGGCAAGTTGATGCCGAAGGTGATGACGAGCCCGTTGGGAATGGTGGCGCTCAGGGAAGTTGAGCGCCCTAAGTTGCCTTCGCCCCGTTGGGCTCGGATACGACCGAGACTTTGTGGAATATGTGGCAGCGATACTTCAGTCATCACTGCCAAAAGTTCCCTTCTCCTTTCCCCCTTGACTTCAGTTCCGTTCACTTTCGGGCATGAAATCGTTGGCGAAGTCATAGAAGTTGGCAACGATGTTTCAAAAGTTCGTGTAGGCGATAGGGTTGTGGTTGAGCCTGCCCTTAGTTGTTTCGTGCGGGAAATTGAGCCACCTTGCCATCAATGTTCCAAAGGAAACTATGCTTGCTGCGAAAAGGTGACGGAAGGGGTCATCAGCGCTGGCATCCAAACTGGCTATTGCCGAGATACTGGCGGCGGTTGGAGCGACGAACTCGTCGCCCACGAATGGCAACTGTTCAAAGTGCCTGACGAACTTGACGACGAAATTGCTGTCTTAACTGAGCCGTTCTGTTGCGCCTTGCATTCCGTCTTGAAAGCCTTCCAATGTTTTCAAGGCGAGCCGAAAACGAGCCTTGTCATCGGCTGCGGGACAATTGGGTTGATGACAATTGCTGCCCTTAGGGCTTTGGAAAAAACTTTGGGCAAAGACCCCTTGCATCTCGTCGCCGTAGCCAAGTATCCGCACCAGCGTGAGTGGGCGCTCAAGTTAGGAGCGGACGAAGTTGTCAACGCCAACGAACGGGTTTATGAGAAACTCGCAGAACTGACGGGTGCAAAACTTTTCCGACCAGAGTTGAGCAAGCCAACTGTGCTGGGCGGATTTGACATCGTTTTTGACTGCGTTGGGAGCGAAAATTCCCTTGAAGATGCCGTCCGATGGACTCGCGCCAACGGCGTCCTCGCCGTCGTGGGCATGCCAGCAGAGCCCAAAGTCAACTGGACAAGCATTTGGTTCAAGGAACTCAAAGTCGTCGGCACTTACGCTTACGGCTTTGAAGATTGGCAGGGCAAAAAGGTTCGGACATTTGAGTTGGCGTTGAGTTTGCTGAAAGAGAACGCATCACTGTTCAAGGGTTTCGTCACCCACAAGTTCCCGCTGTCTCAGTGGCAGGAAGCAATCCAAACGGCAATTCACCCTGGTCGGAACAAAGCAATCAAGGTGACAATGCACCCATGAAGCCTCATCGGCAGGATTGACTGACCGAAAAAGATAACCGTCGTTCACCTAATCGCTGCCTTCCGATTTTACCTATCGCCCCGCTTCACCCCTTCGCCGTTTCCCCGTTTCACCCCTTCCCGCCTTCTGCTTTGCTACTATAATGGCAGCAAGGGCTTGAAGGCGCACAATAGGGTTATCAATCGTTTCCGCCACCTCAACGGCGCGATCAAATCGTCCCGCTTTGACTAACGCTGCAACGATTTCCTTGAGCGCCGTAAAACGAAACAGTGCATCTTCAATTTTCTGGGCGATTTGTATGGCTCGGTCAAATTGACCTGCTTTTGCCAACGCTGCAACGATGTCCTTGAGCGCCAAAGAACGAACCGATGCGTTTTCAATTTTTCGTGCGGTATGAAAGGCTTCCTGATAGGCTTGTTCAAAGCGTTCTTCAAGGGAAAGGGTTGGTGAAGGCGGGAGTAGCTTGGTAGAGATGCCAGGGCGATGCAAAAGGTCTTTCACAGCATTGGAAGGGACAGCGAAGTTGAGGTTTTGACCCTCAGAGAGAGTGAAACTGGCGACACCAATAACTTCGCCTTTACGGTTGAAGACGGGCGAACCACTGCTGCCTTCGGAGATAGGTGCAGTTATTTGCAGCAACTTCCGACCATCCCGCAACTCCCGCACAGCGCTGATGATGCCAGCGCTGACCGTCCCTTCTAACAGCATCGGCGAACCAATGACGCAAATCGCCTCTCCGACTTTCACCTTGTCACTGTCGCCCAACTGAACGAAGGGCAAATTGCGCCCTTCCGCTTGCAAAACTGCCAAATCGTTCGTCTTGTCCAATGCCAAGATGCCTTTAATGACAAGGAAAGAGCCATCCGAACGGCGAGCCAAGATGGCAGGCTTGCCTGCAACGACATGGAAGTTGGTGACGATTTTTCCGTCACTGCTGATGATAAAGCCACTCCCTTGAACGATGTCTTTAGCGTCGGCAGAGACGATGGTCACGACAGCGGGCATCACCTTCCCAACGAGGGATGACCAATCCACCGCTTCCTGAGCGGTTGCCAACGACGCCATCAAAACCGAAAGCGTCAACAGGCGACGAAGCATTGCCTTCACCTCCCTCCGCTGCCAGAAATTTGGCAGGTTAGAAGGCGAGTAGTGAGTGGCGAACAGCGAATAGCAAAAACGATTTGACCACCCACCCGAGGTGGGTGGCTACGAACCCAAAGCAGGCTAAAGCCTGCTACATGGGTTGAGCGTTGCGAGTTGAGAGTTGAGGGTTAGGGCTTTTCTCCGAACACGCAACCCGAGACTCGCAACTTTTCAAGTTAGCCTACTTAAGCAGGCTTCGTTCTCGTAGACACCGACTTAGAGTCGATGGACAGATTGGGAGGACGGGGCTACTGCTAAGCCGAAAAGGCAGCAAATGGCGAGTAGCGATTAGCGAATAGTTTAGGGGGTCGGGCTCCTACCTGACCGCAAAATTCGGTATGTTAGGAAGCCATGTCATCTGATTTTTTCGCCAAATGAATTCGGTGCTCAAAAACTCGTCAACCAACCACTGACTGAAGTCAGTGGCATGAAGTGCATAGGTTGATGACGCAAACACGAAATTCCGTGCTAAAGGTTTCAACCCGTAGTTGATGACGCAGAAATTTAGCGCCAACTTTAGTCGGCGAAAATTTTTGAATGACGATGGTAGCGTCGGGGTTTGTCCCTAACGGATGTTAAACGACATCAACCGCTGGCTTATGCCACATCAACACGAGAAAGCGGCGCCGCCGCTTGCAGGGTCGGAAGCACCTACCCATTCGTTGCCTTGCTTCATAGCCAATTGCACCAAAGCGATGCCACCATAACTTTGTGGCAACTTGACGCAAGGTTGCCCTCGCTTTTGAACTTCTTCCAGCACCCACGAAGGGATTCGGGCTTGACATTCAATTTCGTGGACTTGAGCGTCAAACCTCGGAGCCGAAACTGCTTCAATCGGCGACATCCCGAACTCAATGACATTCAGCATCGCTTGAACGATAGCGCTGACAATTCGCGCCCCACCAGGCGCTCCCAAGACGAGAAAGGGTTCGCCGTCTTTGAAGACAATGGTTGGAGCCATTCCAGAAACTCTCGCTTTGCCGGGGGCAATGGAGTTCGGATGTCCTGGCAAAGGATAAAAGCCGACCATTGCGTTGTTTAGCATGAACCCTGTGCCTCTCGGAATAACTCCCGATGATGAACCGAGGGTGTGAGTCAGCGCCACGATGTTCCCTTCATCGTCAATGACCGTTATGTGAGTTGTGCCGTGAGGTTCGTTAATCCCGAATCGTGGAACTGTTAAAACTTCGCCCCGCTCAATCTTTTCGCGCCACTTTCGGTTGTGCTCCTCGGAAAGCAACTCATCAACGGGGACATCCACGAATTCAGGGTCACCGTGATAGCGGACTTTGCAGGTGAAGGCTGCTTTGAGGGCTTGGGCAGCGGTGAAAATGTAGGTGGGAGAGTTGTGCCCCATCTTTTGCAGGTCAAAACCTTCCAAGATGCGTAAGGTCTGCAAAACTGCCAAGCCTCCAGCAGGGAGCGGAGCCGAGATTACCTCAAAGTCCCTGTAAGTCGCACGAAGGGGCTCATGCCATCGGACTTGGTAGTTTTCCATATCGCTCCGAGTGATGTGCCCACCATGGGTTTCCAACTCGGTGATTATCACTGAGGCGATGGCTCCGTGGTAGAAGTCTTCAGCCCCGTGTTTAGCCAACCGCTCCAAAGTCCGAGCCAAATCGGGATTTCTCAAAACTTCGCCTGCTTCGTAAGGTGCACCGTTCGGTTTCAGGAACAAACGATGAGCCTCAGGGGAAAACTGCAGCCGTTGCAAAAGTGACGGGCGTTCAGGAAACCTTTCACGGGTTTTCCAACTCCTTGCCAATTCAGCCGTGACGACAAAACCTTCATAGGCGATGCGAATGGCTGGCTGCAAAACTTGCTCCCAAGACCAAGTCCCGTATCGTTTGAGCAACTCGCACAGTCCAGCGACTGTTCCCGGCACCCCGACTGATTGAGCGCCCACATCGTTGACAGCGCCTTTAAGGAAGAAACCGAAACCGTCAGGCGCTTCCTTAATGACTTTGTCCGCCCACATATCTGGTGTCGCTTTGCTTCCCGCTCTGGCGTGAAAAGCGAGGCATTTGACTTGTTTTGTTTTTGCTTCGCAAACGAGGGCGACACCGAACCCACCGATCCCGCACATTTGCGGGTCAATTACGCCTTGAACCAGTGCTGCCGTCACCGCTGCATCAACAGCATTTCCGCCTTGCCTCAAAACTTTGACCCCTTCCTCAACTGCCAAGACTTGAGGCGCAACGACCAAACCAGCCACAGTTCATCACCCCTTTGCGTGATGCGTGAAGCGTAATAGGTGATTGCGACCAACTTCATTTTTGAGGCTGGTTGTGACTTTCGCTTTTTGCAGCCTCATCTTTCCCGTCGCTCTTTTCACCTTGCTCAGAACCCTCAGTTACAGCCCTCAGCCCTTGTTCAGCCAACATGTCCCTGTATCGCCTTAAATCGGCGAGGAGTTGCTCAAGTCGGGCGATGAGTTGGTCAAGGACGGCGATGCCGTGAGTTGCCTCGTAAACTTCAAATTCGCCCAAAGCGACATATCTGTCGCTGCCGTGATTGCTGAGAATGCGCAGTTTGACGAAGCGGGCTTCTGTCGGCAGGAAGTAAAACTCTTGGCGTCGCTTTTCGTTGCGGAGCGTTCCTATCAGCACGAGTTTCCAGTTGGCTTTATCTGGGTCGTTGTCGGTGGTGACCCAAATTTCAAAGTCTCGTGCTGCACGACCGATGAAGGTCGGGTCAGGGATGGTTGGGTCAAGGACGACTTTGTTGATGAGTTTGACCTCACGGTTGCGGAAGGCGAAAATTATCTCCTGCGGGAATTTAGCCTCTTTGGAAGCCCAGCCGTTAGTGCCCGTTTGCGGCTCGCGACCATCCCAAACGGTTCCGTCAATGAGGTTTCGGACACTCCAATGCTCGTCGTCCAACTGGCTCGTGAACTTGACAATCGTGCCACCATTTTTTGCTGCCACCAAGTTCACTGTGCCGGAAAGCACCAAAGGTTTGGACGGCTGTTTTGGTTGCGTTTGGGCTAAAAGGGAACTCGCCATCGCTGCCGTGAACAACAGCAACCAGCGCATTGCGACCACCTCCTTTGAGCCGACTTCAGACAGGGCGACACTTTTTCTCAAGCCAAAGTTTAGGGCAAGTTAAGGCTGATTGATTGAGACCGCCTTCCTTCAACGCCAAATTTGTGTCAAGATGAAAAGCGGCAGCGACGCTATTTGGAGGCGATCAGGATGCCAGAAGCGAAGCCTTCTTTGGCAGGCGCCCTTTTGCTGCTCGTCATGATTGCGGGTGGGATAACTGGGCTGATGTGGGAAGTTTTCGCCTTCGCCAGAAAGCGAACTTTCCTTTCACCAGCACGGTTCGCTTGGCGCATCGTCAGTTGGATTCTCATCATCGCTGTCTTCTTTGGCATGTTCGCTGGGATGTATCTCATCCGCTTCCCAGAAACTCGTTCTGCTGTTCGCTACTGGTCTTTCTTCCTCGCGTTCGCTTTCCTCGCTGTCGCTTTTCTCGTTGTCATGGCTTTCCGCGATTGGCGCTGGCTCATGAGCGAGCAATTCAAACGCAAGGTTGAACTCTACCACCAACTTGGTGAGGAACTCAAGAAGTTGGCTGAAGGAAAGCAACCACCTGAGGGGAACGGTCATGAGGGTTGACGACGCTTTTTGGATGCGAAGGGCTTTAAGGCTTGCAAGGAAAGGAATTGGTTGGACTTCGCCCAATCCGCCTGTCGGCGCTGTGATCGTGAAGGACAACTTGCTCATCGCCGAAGGCTATCACGAAGGCGCAGGCAAACCTCACGCCGAAGCCGTCGCTTTAGCGCGAGCCGGCGAAAAAGCGGAAGGAGCGACGCTTTATGTGACCTTAGAACCTTGCGACCACTACGGGCGGACTCCACCTTGCACTCAAGCGATAATTGCAGCAAAAATTCGGCGAGTTGTGGTCGGAACCGTTGACCCGAACCCAATTGTCAATGGGCGAGGAATTGAGAGGCTGAGACAGGCAGGGATTGAAGTGACGGTCGGAGTGCTTGAGGATGAAGCGAAGGAACTGATTGAACCGTTCGCAAAGTTCATCCGCCAAAAAATTCCATTTGTGACCTTGAAGTTAGCGATGAGCGCTGACGGCAAGATAGCGACCAAAACGGGGGAGTCAAAGTGGCTGACGGGCGAACTTGCACGCAAATACGCTCACAAGTTGCGACACGAGCACGACGCAGTTGTGGTGGGAGTTGGGACGGTTTTAGCCGATAACCCCCAACTCAATGTCCGACTCCTTCACGGCAAAGTGAAGCAACCCGTTCGGGTCGTCGTTGACAGTTATGCCAGAACACCCCCAAACGCAAATGTCATCCGTTCGGCGGAAACTCCGTGTATCATCGCAGTGACGGAAAAAGCACCGAGCGAACGCATTGAAGCGTTGAAGAAGGCTGGAGCGGAAGTTTGGAAGTTGCCGGAAGATTCAAAAGGGCGCGTTAGTTTGCTTGAATTGCTGAAACGCTTGGCTGAGCGGGATATCGTGAGCGTTTTGGTTGAAGGCGGAAGCGAACTTGCAGGTGCTTTGGTTGCTCAAAGGTTAGTTGACCGTGTTATCCTTTTCATTGCACCTTTGCTTATCGGCGGAAAAGAAGCGGTGCCCGCAATTGGGGGTGAGGGGTTTGAAAAGTTGAGCGAAGCCCTTCGCCTAACTAAACTTCGGCTGAAAAGGTTGGGCAACGATTTGGTCTTGATGGCAAGGGTGGAAGCAAGTTGAGCCGTTCGTAGAGGTCACGAAAGGAGCGTGAAGGTCATGAAGTTCAAGCGGGTGGTGATGATTGAACCCCGTTCTCCCCGCTTCCATGTCTTCAACTTCGTCAGACTCCCGCGATTGGGGCTCCCGATTTTGGGAGCAATTTTGAAAAAGCGAGGGTGCGATGTGACAATCTTTTGCGAGGACCTTGCGCCAATTGACTGGGATGAGGTTTTCCGAGCCGACATCGTTTTCGTTTCAACGATAACTTGCACTGCCCCACGAGCCTACGAAATCGCCAAAGCATGCAAGGAGCGTAACATTCCCGTCGTCATGGGTGGTCCGCATCCAACCTTTTTGCCCGATGATGCGTTGCAGCACTGCGACTATGTGGTTCGTGGTGAGGGCGAAGAGACGGTTGTTGAACTTTTGGAGGCTTTGAGCGATGGAGGGAAACCTTACGGTGTCAAGGGCGTTTCTTTCTGGGATGGAGACCAAATTGTCCACAACCTGCCGAGACCCCTTGTTCAGGACTTGGACTCGCTCCCATTCCCCGACCTTGACCTCATCGTCGGCAAGGAAAACATGTCCGTCACGCCAATTTTGACTTCTCGTGGCTGCCCATACAACTGCACATTCTGCTCAGTGACCGAAATGTTCGGACACAGGTTCAGGAGGCGGAGCGTGGAAAATGTGATGGAGGAACTTCGGTCACTCAAGCCGAGGAGCGTCTTCTTCTACGACGACATCTTCAATGCTGATGCCGAAAGGATGGAGAACTTGCTTGAAGCCATGTTGAAGGAAGGGATTACGCCCGACTGGAGCGCCCAATGCCACACCCATCTCATCTTGAAGCACAAAGACTTGCTACCGCTGATGAAGCGGAGCGGTTGCTTCGCCCTTTACTTGGGCTTTGAGTCCATAAACCCTGCAACTTTGAAGGAATTTCGCAAGCGCCAAACCGTTGAGGAAATCCGCGAGGTAATCAGGTTGCTTCACCGGCATGGCATCATGGTTCACGGCATGTTCGTTTTCGGCGCCGACACGGACGATTTGGCGACTTTCAAGGAAACGGTTAAGTTTGCCCTTCGCAACCGCATTGACACAGCCCAATTCCTCGTCCTGACACCTGTCCCTGGAACTCAACTGTTCAGGCGACTTGAGAGTGAGGGGCGAATCTTGACGAGGAACTGGCGATACTATGACGGTCACCATGTCGTTTTCCGACCAGCGAAAATGTCGCCTGTCGTCCTTCAATTGGCAGCAATGAAAGCAATGCGCGCCTTTTACAGCCTGACAGCCATTGCCCACTACAGCGTCGCTGTCAGGGATTGGGTTCGTGATTTGTCCAAAGCCACACTACCAGTGCTGCAAGGGAAAGTCAGGGAGTTTGTCCGCCGAATCTTCCACACCCGCGAACTCGTCTCAGTGGCGATGCGACTTTACGGTTGGTGGCAACTGAAATTTTTCACCAAGTGGCAAAGGCAATTTGTCAAGTGGCTTGAAGAACAATGGAACAACCTGCAACGACTTGGTGAACCTCAACCGCCAACTTTGGCGGATGAAAAAACTGAGGCATGAGGTGTGAGAGTGAAATGGATGTGCGAGAGTGCTTGAAGACGAGGCGAAGTATCAGGGCTTACCAAGACAAGCCAGTCCCGAAGGAAGTCATTGAGGACATCATTGACTGCGCCCGAATGTCGCCGTCGGCAGTCAACATCCAACCTTGGGAATTCGTCGTCGTGACTGAGTCGGAAACGCGAAAGAAGATTGCTGACTTGACCGACTACGGCAAATTCATCGCCGACGCTCCCGTTTGCATCGCCGTCTTTTGCAAGGACACCAAGTATTACCTTGAGGACGGAAGTGCGGCGACGATGGCGATTTTACTGGCTGCTTGGTCTTACGGGCTTGGGACTTGCTGGGTGGCAGGCGACAAAAAGCATTATGCCGAGCCCATTCGCCAACTCCTCGGCGTCCCCGAAGGCTACAAATTGGTCAGCCTGATTGCGATGGGATACCCAGCGGAGCAACCAACGAAAGAAAAACGCCCGCTCAAAGAAGTCCTGCACTGGGAGCGGTTCGGTCAGCATTGAAAAGGATTCAACGAGGGCAAACTCACTTGAAATTTCTGTCGGCTCATGACTTGGAAACCATAAGCGTCATTGGAGCGAGAGCCAGAGGCGATGCTCATGAGGAATTGGCTGATCGGGTTGGTTTTGTTTCTGATGGCTGCAGCAACCAATGGCTCTGAACGGTGGTGGTTTTTGGGTGGGGCATGGCAATCGCACGGGAAGCAGGTTTTGGGCGAAAGCGTTGATGGGCACGGGTTTGCTTTGCTGGCGTCAAGTCGCTACGCGAAAGCCCAAACCGTTGAAGTGACGATGACGCCTCTCGAGCAGCGAGGTGCTGGTTGGTTGGCTGGAGGGCTTTGCCTTTTCCAAGACGGCGGCAACTTTTGGAGGCTGGCTTTGGTTGAAGCGCCCGATGGCAAAACACGATACGCTGAGTTAGTGGCAATGAGCAATGGCATTTGGCAAGCCCAAAACGAACTTCGGCTTAAAATCGTTGCTGAGTTCAACCCCCAATTCTCGTGGCAATGGCAAACGACTTACAAGTTGCGCATAGTCCTTTCTCCCGCGCAAATTGGTGGCGAAATTTTCAGCGCTGACGGTCGGTTGCTTTGGCGGCGAGTTTTCGCCCTTGACAATTTCCCTATTGTCCGTGCAGGATGGGTGGCGTTGAATGTGCAAGGGATGAAAGCAAGTTTCGCTGAAGCGAAGCAAACCGTTCACAAAGGCGAGGCGGTTGCCATGCGAACCTTAAAGCAAGCAGTTGTGGTTCGGGACGAAGCGATGGGCAACACGAAATTGGCAGCGATGTTAGCAGTTGAGTTGCGGAAATTAGGCGTTCAAACTGAAATGGTCACCCTGAACGAAATTGCCGATCCCCAATGGTGGCAAAGGACAAAGGCGGGAATTATCGTCCTGCCCAACGCCAAACGCTTTCCCGCAAGTGCTTGTGAACCGTTGACGGAATTTCTGCGCCAAGGTGGGAAACTCGTTGCTTTCGGTGCACCATTGCTTGACGAACCAATGTTTAGAACGGGACAGGGGACACGGGGCACGGGACAAGGGTGGGTTTCGGTGCAGGAGATTGAGGAGAAGCGAAGGCAAACTGAGCCGCAAAAGTTTTTGTTTGAGCGGTTGGACGAAAACGAACTGAAACGATGGCGGCACGGCGCCAGCCATCCCGATGTCTCCGACCGCTTAACCCTTGAACCTGCTCACGGATTACGAATCACGCATCACGCATTACGCATGGACTTCACTTTGAAAGGTTGGGCAATTTTCGTCCGTGAGTTTCCTGCATCGCCGTTCCCGCAAGGGCATTCTCTTACTTGCTTTTGGGCTAAAGGTGCACCGCAAACGAAGTCTTTGCTCGTTGAGTGGCGCGAAGCAGATGGAACGCGTTGGTTTGCCCATGTGCCTTTGACGACCGAGTGGCGTCTCATTGTTTTGTCGCCGAAAGATTTCGTCTTCCGAGCCGATAGCCCAACGAGGGGCAAACGAGGCTTTGCTGGCGATAAGTTCAACCCACAAAATGCCCGTGCCCTTGTCTTGGGCATGGAAGCGCCGATGCCTCAAGGAAACCACACAATCTGGGTCGCTGGCATCGGAACTGCTGCTGACCCATTCGGAGATGTCGTTATTGATTTTGCGCCACCTGTTTTGGAAGCGTTATCGCCTGCCTACAAACTTTATCCGTTGAGGTGGGACGAGGGACGCGGGGCGCGGGACGAGGTTAAAAGGGAGGGCGAGGCTCCTGCCGAGCCGAAACTTGACAGCATAAAAATCGCAGAATTGCCCAAAGATGCCGTTGCCCCAGTGCCGCGATGGAGAGGGTCAGGTTTCACTAACGGCGAAAGGGTGATGCGATGGCGACCGTTAATCGGAGCCATTGACGAAAAAGGCGTTGAACGGGGTGCAATCGTTTGGCTCGTCCGCTACGCTTCCCTACCCTACCCTCACGCCTCATGGCTCGTCTTCGGAAGCGCAGAAGAAAACTTCTGGCTTCAAAACCTGAAGGTCATGCAAGCGGTGCTAAAACAGGCTGTTAGCGAATGGCGCAACGGAATTTGGCTCCTTGAGGCAGGCACTGACAGGTTCACTGCCTATCCTGACGAACAAGCGAATATCGGGGCAGTAATTGTCAATGATGGCGCTGAACCTAAGCGTTTGAGCGTCCGATTTGCCATCGTAGCGAAACGGGACGAGGGGCGAGGGACGGGGGACGGGAAAGTCCTTTATGAGCGCACGGAAACAGTTAAAGTTGCACCGCAAAGTTCAGCCACAATCGCCCTGCCATTGCCGTCGCTCCCTTTGGGCGAAAACTTGTTGCAGGTTCAATTGAGACTTGCAGGGCAAACAGTGGACGAAGTGAACCACGAGTTCGTCGTCTCGGAGCGACCAAAAGTCACCGAAGGGGATAAAGTTTTTGTCAAGGGTGGTCACTTCGTCGTTCTCGTCCCCCGCCCCTCGTCCCCCGTCCCTGAAGAAAAGCGCTGGTTCGCTTTCGGCATCAACTACTGGCCGCGCTATATTGCAGGCAAGGAGCAAAGCGACTACTGGCGCCACTGGCTTGACCCAACAAATTACGACCCCGAACTTGTTGAGCAAGACCTGCTCATCTTGCGAGAAATCGGGATGAACTGCGTCAGCATCCAATACACGAATTTGCGTCAAGCATTGCCGTTGCGGGATTTCCTGAGGCGATGTCACAAGCACGGCATCAAGGTCAACTTGTTCATTGCAGGCGCTCACCCACTGCATTTTCAACCCGATTTGGTGAGGCAGTTGATTGAAGCGGCAGATTTGGCAAATCAACCTGCAATGTTCGCTTACGACATCGCGTGGGAACCACACTGGGGAAACTACCACCAACGACAAAGGCATGACGCCGATTGGTGTGACTGGCTCGTTGAGCAATATGGCAGCATTGAAGCGGCTGAACGAGATTGGGGCTTCAAGTTGCCAAGAGACGAAAAAGGCAACCCGACGGTGCCCAGAGATGAGCACTTGCTCAATGACGGCGAATGGAGGGTGATGGCAGCAGCGTATCGGCGCTTTTTGGACGATTTCATCAGCCGAAAATATCGCGAGGTTTGTAGGTTCATTCGCCAACTTGACCCCAACCACCTAATCGGTGCAAGGACGGGCTACGGCGGTGGTCCTTTCGGCGCCGAAAGCGCATTCCCATTTGACCACACAGCGGGAGCGAAGCATTTGGACTTCATCTCTCCAGAGGGCTGGAACTTGGGCTGGTTAGGTCAAGCCGATGAGGCACAATTTGCCCGAGCCGTCTTCATAACCGCATATGCCCGATGGGCTGGGAAAGGCAAACCTGTCTTCTGGGCTGAGTTCGGCTTGACACTTCGGCACGGCGCTTTTTCGCTGGACTGGTATAGCGACGAGGAGCGGTTGAAAGCGCAGGCTCAACTTTACGAAGCCATGTATCGGTTGATTGAAATCAGCGACGCCGATGGGGCGATGGGTTGGTGGTTCCCCGGCGGCTACCGGGTGGACGAACGGAGTGACTTTGGAATTGTCAATCCCGACGGCACATTGCGCCCCGCCGCCGAAGTGGCAAAACGATGGAGCAAAATCTTGACAAATTTGCCTCTCATCCCTCGCCCCGCGCCCCTTGTCCCAATCCGCATTGACCGCGACGAAAACGCCCGTGGACCAATGGCACTGTGGCTCAAACATGGTGACGAAGTTGCGAAGTTAGTTCATGAAGGCAAGCGAGTCGTTTTGGTCACTGATGGGACGGGCAAGACCAGCGACGATGTCCCTGAACTCGCTGTCGGCAACACGCCTTGGGCGCCCGGCAAGCCGCCAAAGTTCCTCAACGGTGAAATCAACGCTGTCTGGGTTTCAATGGATGGCAACGAATGGCGCGAAGTGAGGAACGGGCAAACCGTTGAATTGGGCAAAGCGACTCAATTGCACTTGCGGGTTGAGTTGGGAAACACTGGTGAGGCAGCGTGGTTGCCACCGAACGAATGCCGAAACAAGGAGCGGGGCATCGTCGTGCGGGTGGGCGTGGACGGCAAAGAGGTCGTAGAAGTGCCCATCCCAAAGCGTGTTGAGCCATTCACCGATATCGTTGTGGACGGCATCGTCGTGCCTTTGCCCAAAAGCGATCAGCCCGTCCGCTTGACCATCCGCCTTTACTGGCGCAATGCACCCTTCGGCGAACGATGGCAGTTTGCGTTGCGAGTGCAATGAGATGCTGGATGGCGAAAGTGCAATGTTCAGTCCAAACGAATTTTCGGCAGTGCGGGAGCACTGCCTTCCAGAAAAAAACCATTTGCTGTCGTTTCGGCTCGGCAGGAGCCTCGCCTTACCATTTCTGTGCGTAATTTCTCCGCTTCTCCATCTCACCGTTTCTCCGTTTCTTCCGTTCCATTCCCGACCTGCCGATTTGCCGACCTCACGAGTTGCCAAAAGTTGGACTTGACAGAAGCCTCCTCCCATTTTCCCTTGTCCCGTGTCCCATGTCCCTTGTCCCGTTCCAAGTCGGGGCTCATGTTTTTCGCCATCAACTCTCATTGGGCGGACAATTGGTCAATCCCCTAAATGAAGTTTCCCCCAATGTGGCATAATGGCAGCAGGGAGGTGGAAATGATGACAAAAGGTTTCGGTTGGATGCTTCTCTTGCTTATGTTCTCATCTTGCTTGATGGCACAACCTGTCAATTTGCCCCGCATTGCAGCGTTGATGAACCTGAGCGAACAAGCAAAACAAAGATTGCTTCGTGATGGCGTCCTTGTCCTTACTGACTGGAGCGAAACGAACCTTTGGAAAGCCTACGATGACCTGAAGCGATTCCACCATGTCCCTATATTTGTCACAACTGATGCTTGCCTTTATCAGTTTTACGAACTCCACAAGGCAGTAATTAAGGGAGCGGAAACCGAGGGGTTCTCTCCTCTTTTGTTGCAAATTCTCAAGGATTGGGCTTCAAGGACTTATTCGCAATTGGGCAACACGAAGTGGCAACGGGAATCCAAAAACGCAGCGATAGTCTTGGCTGTTGCGGGTAAGTTGCTTGATGACGGTTTCCCTGTCCCTTCAAGCCTGCAAAACGAGGTTGCAAGTATCGTTTCGGAAGTCGTTGCTGCAAAACGAGTCGTTGAAGGTTACCCGTTCGGCGAAGATTTCACCCAATACAAGCCGAGGGGTCATTACGATGCGAGCGAAAATTTGCGCCGATATTTCCGAGCATACAAGTGGCTTGCGAGGCGAGTTTATGATGTCAGAAAAGGTGAAGAACTTCGCACAGCCGTTTTCATGCTTCTGCTTCTTGAGGAAGTGTCTAACGGTTTTGAGCGCTATCGCAAATTCGTTGAAGCCATCCTTTCCCTTTCGGGAGAACCTGTCAGCATGACTTTGGTTGATTTGCGAAAAGCAATTAACGCAATTGGACTTACAAGCCTTCGGGTTCTTGAAGACTCTGAAGCGCTGAAGCAATTGCAAGAGGAATTGAAGAAGCCAATTTATGGCAGGGCACGGATTGTCACTCCCCCTGTGCCTGCCATAGTTGCCCCGCCACCGCAATTGATGCCTGAAAAGCAAGTTAGGATTTTGCCAGAAGTTCAGTTCCCCGATGCAGAAGTTTTGCAATGGACAGGTGACCCCCAAGTTTCTAAAAGGATTCCTTCAGGGCTTGATGTGGCTGCTGCTTTAGGTTCTGAGCGCGCCTTAGAGTTGCTGAAGCAAATGCCTTCGGGCAATCTCGTTTTGGAACGAATTAAGCCTTTCCGTGAAATGTGGGCTCAGTGGAGTGAAAAAGACTGGCAGAGAAGTGTCTACAACCTTTGGCTGTGGGCTATCAAGGCTCTGTTTGAGGTTGACGAAGAAACGCCTTCTTTCATGAAAACCGCTGTCTGGCAGGATTGGAAACTCAACTCCGCTTTAGCATCTTGGGCGCATTTAAGACATGCTTACGAGCTTTACGGCGCTCCCGTTTACGCCTACGCAGGTTTGGTAGAAGAAATTCCATCTGCTTACCTTGAGCCAAACCCGAAATGTTACGAGAGACTTGCAATAGCCACAGAGAAGTTGCAAAAGGTTCTAAGCGAAGCGAATGTGCTGTCCAAGCGCATGGAAAAGCACTTGCAAAACTTTGCCAAATTGATGCGTCAATTTGTCGCTATTGCTGAGAAAGAACGGCGAGGCGAACCTTTGAGTAAAAGCGAAACTGGAATGCTTTCTGCTTTTGCAGACATCATTTCCCCGCTTCCGAGAGAGACACCTGTCACAGTCATGGACATTGTGACCCATTCACAAACGGGCGAAGTTTTGCATGTGGCTTCCGGTAAATTGCACCCTGTTTTGGTCACTGTGGATGCCA
>Ga0071330_1068054_pt1 | contig 30551 bp, 28 predicted proteins | sample GBScel77sediment_FD_63802 | JGI IMG/M metagenome (GOLD analysis project Ga0071330, IMG submission 63802) | Hot spring sediment microbial communities from Great Boiling Spring, Nevada - Cellulolytic enrichment Sediment 77C v2 (version 2) | ecosystem: Environmental > Aquatic > Thermal springs >...
AAATAGATTATAATTATATTTTAGATTATATATTTAGGGGGAGATGAGATGGCAAAGGCTAAGTTTGAGAGGAAAAAGCCACATTTAAATGTAGGAACTATTGGGCATATTGATCATGGGAAGACCACATTAACCAGTGCTATGACGAGGGTGTTATCAACCAAGGGATTAGCGAAGTGGGTTCCTTTTGATGAGATAGACAAGGCACCTGAGGAGAAGGCAAGAGGTATAACGATACAGCTTGCGCATGTGGAGTATGAGAGTGAGAAGAGGCATTATGCGCATATAGATTGTCCGGGTCATGCTGATTATATTAAGAACATGATAACTGGTGCTGCGCAGATGGATGGGTCAGTGCTTGTTGTTGCAGCAGATGATGGTCCTATGCCTCAGACGAGGGAGCATGTATTACTTGCGAGGCAGGTTAATGTTCCTTACATATTGGTATTTGTGAACAAGGTTGACATGGTAGATGATCCGGAGTTATTGGATTTAATTGAGTTAGAGGTGAGGGAGTTACTTAGCAAGTATGGATTTCCAGGGGATGAGGTACCAGTTATTAGGGGTAGTGCATTGAGGGCGCTTGAGTGTGGATGTGGTAAGGAGGAGTGTCAGTGGTGTGGATCTATTTGGCAGTTGATTAGGGCTATGGATGAGTATATACCTGAGCCTGTGAGGGATATAGATAAGCCGTTTTTGATGCCGGTTGAGGATGTATTTAGTATAAGTGGTAGGGGAACTGTTGTTACAGGTAAGGTTGAGAGGGGGGTATTGAAGCCGGGAGAGGAGGTTGAGGTAGTGGGGTTGAGGCCTACTATTAAGACGGTTGCAACGAGTATTGAGATGTTTAGGAAGATACTTGATGAGGCGTTACCTGGTGACAATGTGGGTATACTTTTGAGGGGAGTTGGGAAGGATGATGTAGAGAGGGGGCAGGTTGTGGCAAAGCCTGGTAGTATAAAGCCGCATGTTAAGTTTAAGGCAGAGGTATACGTGTTGAAGAAGGAGGAGGGAGGAAGGCATACGCCATTTTTTAGTGGGTATAGACCTCAGTTTTATTTTAGGACAACTGATGTGACGGGGGTTATAAAGTTACCTGATGGAGTGGAGATGGTTATGCCTGGGGATAATGTGGAGTTAGAGGTTGAGTTAATAAAGCCTGTTGCATTAGAGGAGGGTTTAAGGTTTGCCATAAGAGAGGGTGGAAGAACAGTTGGAGCTGGAGTGGTTACAAAAATATTAGAATAAAAAGAGGTTTTAGATTATGGCTAAAAAAGCTGAGGCAAGAATAATTATTCATCTTCAATGTACTGAGTGTAAAAGAATTAATTATACGACTACGAAAAATAGACGTAATACTCCTGATAGATTAGAATTAAGAAAATATTGTCCTTGGGAAAAAAAACATACAGTTCACAGAGAGGTTAAAAAATAAAGTAGGCCAGTAGCTCAAGTTGGCAGAGCGTCGGACTCCAAATCCGAAGGTTGGGGGTTCAAGTCCCTCCTGGCCTGCTATTTAATTAATTTAAATTGGAGAGATATGAAGCCTAAAGAATTAAAGGATAAGGTAGTTAAAGAAAAAGAAGAAAATTTAATAGTAAAAGGTGTAAAATTTTTAAAAGAGGTTAAAATAGAAGCCAAAAAAATAACTTGGCCTCCCAAAAAGCAAGTACTGCTTAGTGCCTTAATGATTATGTTTTTTAGTATAGTTATAGGAGCTTATTTAGGTTTGTTAGATATAATTTATAATGTACTGATTTCTTTTTTGGTGAGATAAAATGGCTAAAATTTGGTATTCCGTACAAGTTTGGTCTGGCTTAGAAGAAGAGATTAAACAAAAAGTAGAAAAATTGTTGGAAGAAAAAGCAAAAGAAAAAATAGAAAAAATTTTTGTTCCTGCTCCTAAGGAAATAGAAGTGGTTTTTTCTCCAGAAAAACAGATTACTCAGAGATTTTATTCAGGCTACTTTTTAGTTTATGGAGAACTTGATGAAACTCTTAAAGAAGAAATTAAAAAGATAAAAGGTGTTATTGATGTAGTGGGAGGAGATAAATTATATATTTTTAGGACAGAGGAAGTAGACAAACTTATTTCTCAACTTGTGGTAGAAGAAATTAAACCAAAACCAAGATATCAATTTATACAAGGGGACAGGGTTAGGATTACAGAAGGACCTTTTGCCAATTTTATAGGTATAGTTGATGAAGTAAAGCCTGAAAAGGGTAAAGTAAAAGTTTTAGTTAGTATCTTTGGTAGAGAAACCCCTGTAGAGATAGAATTTGCTTATTTGCAGAAGATTTAGGGAGGTATAAATAAGTATGGCTAAAAAAATTATAGGGCAAGTAAAATTACAACTTCCTGCAGGTCAGGCAACTCCTGCACCACCAGTAGGTCCAGCTTTGGGTCAGCATGGAGTTAACATAATGGAGTTTGTAAAGGCGTTTAATGAAAAAACCCGTAATCAAGAAGGTATGATTATACCTGTGGTAATCACCATTTATGCAGATAGATCCTTTACTTTTGAGCTAAAGACACCACCAGCCTCAGTGCTCTTAAAAAAGGCAGCAGGAATTGAAGTAGGTGCTCATAATCCAAAAAAAGAAATAGTGGGGAAAATTACCAGAAAGCAGTTAGAAGAAATAGCAAAACTCAAAATGCAAGATCTTACTGCTTCATCTTTGGAGGCAGCTATAAAAACTATTGAGGGGACTGCAAAAAGTATGGGAATAGAAATTGTAGATTAGGAGAGGTGAAAATGGCAAAAAGGGGTAAAAAATATAGAGAAGCCTTAGCAAAAGTTGATAGAACTAAAAGATATACTTTTGAAGAAGCAGTGAAATTAGCTTTAGATAATTCTTATGCTAAATTTGATGAAACTGTTGAGGTAGCAGTTAATTTAGGTGTAGATCCCCGCCATGCAGATCAGATGGTAAGAGGTTCTGTAGTTTTACCTCATGGAACTGGTAAACCTGTTAGGGTTTTAGTTTTTGCTAAAGGAGAAAAGGCAAAAGAAGCTACGGAAGCAGGAGCGGATTATGTAGGAGATGAGGATTTAATAAAGAAGATTCAGGATGGATGGTTAGATTTTGATAAAGTTGTAGCAACTCCTGATATGATGTCTCAAATAGGTAAGATTGGTAAAATACTGGGACCTCGTGGACTTATGCCAAGCACAAAAACAGGGACTGTCACTTTTGATATAGCTAAAGCAGTTAAAGATATAAAAGCAGGTAAAGTTGACTTTAAAGTGGATAGGGCGGGAGTAGTTCATGTGCCTGTTGGGAAAGTATCTTTTGGAGAAAAGAAGATATTAGAAAATTTAGCTGCTTTTTTTGAGGCACTTTTAAAAGCAAAACCCTCAGCAGCTAAGGGACAGTATATAAGAGGAATTGTGCTTTCTACTACTATGGGACCTGGAATAAAAGTTGATCCAAGTGAGGTAAGAAATTTGATACAGAAATATTCAGGAGATTAAGTTATAAAAAATAAGAGCCCCATGAGAATCCTTCAAAAACAAGGGTTATTCTTGGGGCCTGAGACAAGTAGGTGCCAAAAAGAGGCTTAAATGGGGAAAACTTTCCCAGCCTACTTAGAGGCGAAAGGGTGCCCTTTCAGAAAAAATTAAATAATATTTAAGGAGGTTGACCTTGCTTACTCGAATAAGGAAAGAGGAAATGGTTAAAAATTTAAAAGAAAAGTTTTTAAATTCTGAAGGTATTTTTGTAACTTCATTTAAAGGATTTACAGTAGCAGAAAGTAATGAAATTAGAAAATTAATAAGGAAAAAGGGGGGAGAATTTAGAGTTGTTAAAAATACTTTAATTAGACTGGCTTCACAAGAAACACCTGTTCAACCAATAAATGAATATATAGAAGGTCCTACAGCCCTTGTCATTGCTTATAAAGATCCAGTTGAGATAGCAAAAGTTTTAAATAAATTTGTAAAGGATCATCCATCTTTAAAATTGAGAGGTTTTGTGATACAGGGCAAGGGATTTGAAGCATCCGCTATAGAAGAACTTGTTAAACTTCCTCCCAAAGAAGTATTACTTGCTCAAGTTCTTGGTACCCTTCAAGCACCAATTGCCAATTTTATAGGTGTTCTTTCAGCTATTATTAGAAATTTTCTTTATGTTCTTAAAGCCATTGAAGAAAAGAAAGCCAAAGGAGAATAAAACTTAAAAAGGAGGGATTGGAAATGGCAGTAACTAAAGAAGAAGTAATTGAATTTATTGCTAACATGAGTGTTTTAGAATTGTCTCAATTTATTAAGGAACTTGAAGAAAAATTTGGAGTCACCGCAGCAGCACCTATTGCAGCAGTAGCAGCGGTAGCCCCTCAAGCAGCAGTTGGTGAAGCAGCTCCCGCTGTTGAGGAAAAAACAGAGTTTGATGTAATTCTTGCTGATATTGGATCTAATAAAATTAATGTTATTAAAGTAGTGAGAGAGATTACTGGGTTAGGATTAAAAGAAGCTAAGGAATTGGTAGAGTCTGTTCCTAAACCACTTAAGACAGGAATTTCAAAAGAAGAAGCTGAAACTATTAAGAAAAAATTAGAAGAAGTAGGAGCAAAAGTAGAGATTAAATAACTTTGTTTATAAAAAAAACATTAAGAATAAATACAATAAAAAGGGGTTCCCTGATAAAGAAGGGGGAACCCTGTTCAAATTTTAAAAGGAGGGGATTCTTAGATGTCCTATAATATTAATCTAAGACCAAAAGTAAGGAAAGGTTTTGTAAAGGTTAAACAAGTTCAGGAGTTACCAGATCTTTTAAGAATTCCTAAGGAATCTTATCAAAAATTTTTACAAGCTAATACCCCTCCAGATAGAAGACAAGATATAGGGATTCACAGATGTCTTTCAACGGTTTTTCCTATAAAGGATTATTCAGATATAGCGGTTTTAGAATATATAGATTATAAAATTTTATCCCCAGAATATACTCCTGATGAAGCTAAAGAAAAGGGACTAACTTATGAAGTTCCCATGAAATTAAGAGTGCGTTTAATTACCTATGATCTTGATCCAGAAACTGGAGTAAAAAGTATAAAGGATATAAAAGAACAGGAAATCTATTTTGGTACAATTCCTATGATGACAGAGGATGGAAGATTTATTATCAATGGCACTGAAAGAGCTGTAGTTAATCAACTTCAGAGGTCTCCAGGAGTAATTTTTGAAAAAGATAAGACTCACGCCAAAGCTGGTAGGTTAACTTATATTGGAAGAGTAATTCCTGTGAAAGGCTCTTGGTTAGATTTCATATATGACTATAGAGGCAGATTTTTAGTGAGAATTGACAAAAGAAAAAACATTCCTGCTACGGTATTTTTAAAAGCTATGGGATTATCAGAAGAAGAAATTCTTTCTTTATTTTATCCCACAGAAAAATATAGAATTTTAGAAGAGGGAGTAGAAAAAGAGCTAAATTATGAGCTTTTAGCTGGGCAAAAAGCCCCTATAGATATTATTCATCCAGAGACTGAAGAAGTTTTAGTAAAAAAGGGCAAAATAATAAGTGCTGGTATAATTAAAAGATTAAAACAATCTGGAATAAGTGTTTTAAAATTTCCTGATGAAGTTCTGATTGGGAAGTTCTGTGCTAAGGAGGTTGTGGATAAAGAAACAGGAGAAGTATTACTTGAAGTAAATGAAGAAATTACTGAGGAAAAACTCAAATTATTAAGAGAGAGAAACATAAAAGAGGTAGAAGTTCTTTTTGTAGATGCCTATCATTATTCTTCAACTCTAAGGGATGCACTTAAAACTGACAAAATAAAAAGTAGAGAAGAGGCTTTAATAGAAATTTTCAGAAAAATGAAGCCTGCAAGTCCTGTAACTCCGGAAATAGCAGAAGCCTATTTTAGATCTCTATTTTTTGATCCATTAACTTATGATCTCTCTGAAATCGGAAGATATAAAATGAACTTAAGACTTAATTTAGATCTTCCTGTTACACAAAAAACTTTGACTTTAGAAGATGTGATCGCAATTTTAAAAGAGCTGATTCGTATGAGAGAAAATGAGGAAGAAGGAGATGATATAGATAGTTTAGCCAATAGAAGAGTTAGATCAGTGGGTGAATTAGTGGAAAACCAATTTTTAATTGGTTTAATGAGAATGGAACGAATTATTAAAGAAAAGCTCCAACTTCAAGAAATAGAAACTTTAACCCCTGCAGAACTTATAAATAGTAAACCTGTTATGGCAGCAGTAAAAGAATTTTTTGCTCAGGGACAATTATCTCAGTTTATGGATCAAACTAATGTACTTTCTATGCTTACTCACAAAAGAAGACTCTCTGCACTTGGACCAGGGGGTTTAACAAGAGAAAGAGCTGGTTTTGAAGTTAGAGATGTTCACCCCAGCCATTATGGAAGAATTTGTCCTATTGAGACTCCAGAAGGTCCGAACATTGGATTAATTGTTTCACCAACTACTTATGCTCAGGTAAATCCCTATGGTTTTTTAGAAACTCCTTATAGATTGGTAAGAAACGGAAAGGTTACAAAACAAATTATATATTTAAATGCTGCTGAAGAGAAAGATTTGATAATTGCTCAATCAACTATCAAGGTTGATAAAGAAGGAAATATTTTAGATGAATACGTTCCAGCAAGAAAAAACGGAGATTTTATTATTGCACATAGAGATGAAGTAGATTTAGTGGATTTATTTCCTGCCCAAATAGTAAGTGTTTCATCTTCTCTCATTCCATTTTTAGAACATGACGATGCAAATAGAGCACTCATGGGTTCTAACATGCAAAGACAGGCTGTACCATTGCTTAATCCAAAAGCACCTCTTGTTGGTTCGGGGATGGAAAAATCAATTGCTTTAAATTCTGGTTTTCTTTTAATAGCTGAAAGAGATGGAATTGTGGAAGATGTTGATAGTACAAGAATTGTAGTAAGGTATGATAAAGAAGATGGTCAATTCCCAGAAATAAAAATTTATGAACTTATTAAATGGAGAAAATCAAATCAAAATACCACTTTTAATCAAAGACCAATTGTAAAACCAGGGCAAAGAATAAAAAAGGGAGATATTTTAGCAGATGGACCATCTATAGATCATGGAGAGCTTGCCTTAGGTAAAGACGTGCTTGTAGCTTTTATGCCTTGGAGAGGATATAATTTTGAAGATTCTATTATAATTTCAGAAAGATTAGTAAGAGATGATGTATTTACTTCTATACATATTGAAGAATTTGAATGTATAGCAAGAGAAACTAAATTAGGTAGAGAGGAAATAACTAGAGACCTCCCTAATGTGGGAGAGGAGCTTATATCTAACTTAGATGAGAGTGGTATTATAAAAATTGGAAGTTTTGTAAAGCCAGGAGATATACTTGTAGGTAAAGTAACACCTAAAGGAGAAACAACTCTTACTCCTGAAGAAAAACTTTTAAGAGCTATTTTTGGAGAAAAGGCAAAAGATGTAAAGGATACTTCTTTAAGGGTTCCTGCTGGGATTGAAGGAATTGTAATAGATACTAAGGTTTTAACGAGAAAGGGGTTAGAAAAGGATATAAGAGCAAAACAAAAAGAAGATGAAGCAATAGCTAAGTTATTAAGAAATCAAGCAGATATTTTAGAAATTTTAAAAAGAAGTCTTATTACAAAACTTTCAAAGATTTTGGAAGGTGAAAAGGCAGTAAAAGAATTAGAAAAAGAAGGAGATATTTATATTAAGAAAAAAGAACCTTTTACTTTTAAACTCCTTGATTCAATTCCAACCCCTATACTTTTAAAATTAAAGGATGTTGTACCTTCATCTAAAAAAGAAATAGTTTCTGAGTTATTAGAAGCATATGAAAAAAGGAGAAAAGAAATTATTGATGAATATGAGGCTAAAATAAATAAAATTAAAAAGGGAGATGAACTTCCTCCAGGTGTTTTAAAGATTGTAAAAGTATATGTAGCTATGAAAAGGAAACTTCAGCCAGGAGATAAAATGGCAGGAAGACACGGAAATAAAGGTGTTATTTCTAAGGTTGTACCTATAGAGGATATGCCGTATCTTCCAGATGGAACCCCTGTAGATATGATTCTTTCACCATTGGGAGTACCTTCTCGTATGAATATAGGACAGCTTTTAGAAACTCACTTGGGATGGGCTTGTAAAGAGCTTGGAAAGAAACTTGCTAAACTTGCTCAAGATTATCAAGTAGAAAGTATTAAAAGTCTTTTAAAAGAAATTTTTAGTGAAGAAGAATACGAGAGATTAGTTGAAGGTAAAAGTGATGAAGAGATAATAGAGTTAGCTAAAGGATTTATGGATGGTGTACCTGTTGCAACACCTGTTTTTGCTGGTGCAAAGGAGGAAGAAATTAAAAAGTGGTTAAAACTTGCTGGGTTAGATCCAAGTGGAACAACTATACTTTACAATGGTATGACAGGAGAGCCATTTAGAGAGCCTGTTACAGTAGGATACATGCATATGCTTAAGCTTCATCACTTAGTAGATGATAAAATTCATGCCCGTTCTACCGGTCCCTATTCTTTAATTACTCAACAACCTCTTGGTGGGAAATCTCAATTTGGTGGTCAAAGATTAGGAGAAATGGAAGTTTGGGCAATAGAAGCTTATGGAGCAGCTTATACCCTTCACGAATTTCTTACTGTTAAAAGTGATGATATAGAAGGTAGAGCTAAAATGTATGAAAGATTAGTTAGAGGGAAAAACTTTTTAGAGGGAGGCATGCCTGAAAGTTTTAGAGTTTTAACTAAAGAATTGCAAGGGCTTTGCCTTGATGTTGAGTTAATAGAAGAATAAAAAGGAGGTGTTTTAAAGAATGAAAGAGCTTTTAGCTATCTTAGAAAAACCTAAGGATATGATGAAAATTAGAGCTATTAAGATAGGTATAGCCTCTCCAGAAAAGATAAGGGAATGGAGTTATGGGGAGGTAAAAAAACCAGAAACTATAAATTATCGAACTTTAAAACCTGAAAAAGATGGTTTATTTTGCGCAAAGATTTTTGGTCCTATAAGAGATTTTGAGTGTATCTGTGGGAAATATAGAGGAATGAAGCATAGAGGGGTAATCTGTGAAAAATGCGGGGTTGAAGTTATCCAAAGTAAAGTTAGAAGAGAAAGAATGGGGCATATTGAACTTGCAGCGCCTGTTGCTCATATTTGGTATTTGAGAAGCATTCCAAGTAAAATTGGGCTTTTACTTAATATGACCCTTAAAGAGGTTGAATCCATATTATACTTAGAAAAATATGTAGTAATTGAAAGTGAAATAGATGAATATCCCAAAGGAACTATTTTAACTGAAGATAAATATTATGCTTTGAGTGAAATGTATAAAGATAAGATTGTTATTGATACAGGAGCAAAAGCAATATATGAGTTATTAAAATCTCTTGATTTAGATAAGTTAATTCAGGAAATAACTATAGAAATGCAAACTACACAGAGTGAAGCAAGAAGAAAGAAATTAGGTAAGCGTTTACAATTAGTTAGGGCGTTTAAAAGTTCTGGGAATAGACCTGAATGGATGATTTTAAAAGTTGTTCCTGTTATTCCTCCTGAATTAAGACCTCTGGTTCCTTTAGAAGGAGGTAGATTTGCTACTTCAGATCTTAACGATCTTTATAGAAGAGTTATTAATCGTAATGTAAGGCTTAAAAAACTCATAGATCTTGATGCTCCAGAAATAATTTTAAAAAATGAAAAGAGAATGCTTCAAGAAGCGGTGGATGCACTTTTTGATAACGGGAGAAGAGGTCGTCCAGTAACAGGTCCTAATAGAAGACCTTTAAAGAGTTTATCTGATGTTTTAAAGGGGAAACAGGGAAGATTTAGACAAAATCTTCTTGGTAAAAGAGTTGATTTTTCTGGAAGATCAGTAATAGTTGCTGGTCCAGAATTAAGAATGCATCAATGTGGTCTTCCAAAAAAGATGGCGTTAGAGCTTTTTAAGCCTTACATCTATGGATGGCTTGAAACACAGGGATACGCTACCAATATAAAAACAGCTAAAAGACTTGTAGAAGAAGAACATCCAGCTGTATGGGATGCTTTAGAAGAAATTGTAAAAGAATATCCTGTAATGCTTAATCGTGCTCCTACACTTCATAGACTTGGCATACAAGCTTTTGAGCCAATACTAATAGATACCAAAGCTATCCAACTTCATCCTTTAGTATGTGTTGCCTACAATGCCGACTTTGATGGAGACCAGATGGCTGCTCATGTTCCTCTTTCTGTAGAGGCTCAAACTGAAAATAGAGTATTAATTCTTTCTACAAATAATATTCTTCTTCCTGCCAATGGGATACCTATTGTATATCCTACTCAAGATATGGTCCTTGGTCTGTTTTATATGACCTTAGAAAAACCTTTTGCTAAAGGAGAAGGAAAGAGTTTTAAAGACAAAGATGAGGTAATTTTAGCTTATCAGACAGGAGCTGTTGAGCTGCAAGCAAAAATAAAGGTTAGAATGAACGGGAAATTGGTGGATACTACAGTGGGTAGAGTAATCTTTTCTACTATTGTTCCAGAAGAAATAGAATTTGAAGAATACAATAAACCTCTTAATAAAAAAGAATTGCAAAGGTTGATAAACCTTTCTTATCATAAAGCAGGAATGAAGAAAACTGTAATATTTGCTGATAAATTAAAAGATATGGGATTTGCTCAAGCAACAGAGGCTGCTTTATCTATTTGTGTGGATTATTTAACTATTCCTAAGAAAAAAGCAGAAATAATAGCTTCTGCTGAGAAAAAGGTTGCAGAAATTTGGCAACAGTATAGGGATGGACTTATTACTGAAAGCGAAAGGTATAATAAAGCTGTAGATATCTGGGCTAATGCAACTGAAAGGGTTACAGAGGAAATGATAAAAGAAATGGAAACAAAAGAATATATCAGTTCTGAGGGGGGAAAAGTAGTAGGTCCCAGTTTTAATCCAGTTTATATGATGGCTTTTTCTGGTGCTCGTGGGTCTAAAGACCAAATCAGACAGCTTGCCGGTATGAGAGGTTTAATGGCTAAGCCTTCAGGAGAGATTATTGAAACACCAATTAAAAGTAATTTTAGAGAAGGACTTTCAGTTCTTGAATATTTTGTTTCTACACATGGTGCTCGTAAAGGACTTGCTGATACAGCTTTAAAAACAGCTAATGCAGGATATTTAACCCGTAAATTAATAGACGTAGCTCAAGATTGCATGGTCACTGAAGAAGATTGTGGAACTATTGATGGTATAGAAATTGGGCACTTAATTGAGGCTGGAGAAATTATAGATCCTGTGTGGGATAGAGTTCTGGGAAGAGTAGCCTTGGAAGATATTGTAGACCCAATTACTGGAGAAGTTTTGGTGAAAGCAAATGAAGAAATAGATGAATCAGCAGTTAAAAAATTAAGAGAGGCAGGAATTGAAAAAGTTAGTATCCGTTCTGTTCTTACCTGTGAGGCTAAATTTGGAGTTTGCAGAAAATGTTACGGAAGAGATTTAGCTACGGGAAGGCTTGTAGAAATTGGAGAAGCTGTAGGGATTATTGCTGCTCAATCCATTGGAGAACCTGGGACTCAGCTCACTATGAGAACTTTTCATATAGGAGGTGCAGTAGGAAAAGCTTTAGAACAAAGTGAACACAGAGCCCAATTTCAAGGTAAAGTAAAATTTATAAATCTGAGATTAGTAAGAGGAAAAGACGGAAACTTGGTTGCGCTTAATAGACAGGGAGAAATAGCTATAGAAGGACCTGATGGAAGGATCTTAGAGAAGTATCCTGTTATTTATGGAGCAAAAATAAAAGTAGAGGATGGACAAGAAGTTAAACCAGGAGATTTAATGGTAGAATGGGATCCCTATACATCTCCTATTATTGCTGAAATAGAAGGAAAAGTTAAATTTGGAGACATTATTGCTGGAGTAACAGTTGATGAAAAAATAGATCCTACTACAGGAAGAGTGAGTATAGTTGTAAGGGATTATAAGTTAACAGATTATCGTCCCCGTATTTCTATTAAAGACGAAAAAGGAAGAACAAAAGATTTACCTGATGGGAGAGGAAAAGCCCGTTATGAACTTCCTGTAAGTGCAATTATAAGTGTTCAAGAAGGAGATTATGTTTATGCTGGAGATGTTATAGCAAGAATTCCGAGAGAAACTCTAAAAGCTAAGGATATTACCGGAGGTTTACCTAAAGTTACAGACCTTTTTGAAGCCCGTAAACCAAAGGAATATGCTATTATAACTGAAATTGACGGTAGAATTGTTTTTGAAAAAGAAATAAGAGGTAAAAAGAAAATAGTAGTTCAACCCGAAATAGGAGAATCTCAGGAATATTATATTTCTAAAGGTAAGCACATAGTAGTAAGAGAAGGAGATATAGTAAAGGCAGGTGATCCGCTGATAGAGGGTTCTCCTAATCCTCATGATATCTTAAGAGTGAAAGGCATTAAAGGAGTTGCCAGGTTCTTAGTTGAAGAAATTCAAGAAGTTTATAGATTACAGGGAGTTAAAATAAATGATAAACATTTTGAAGTTATTGTAAGACAGATGCTTAAGAAAGTTAAAATTAAAGAAACTGGGGATACTGATTTTATGGTAGGTGAAATTGTGGACAAAGTAAAGTTTGAAGAAGAAAACGAAAAGGTTTTAGCTCTGGGAGGCAAACCTGCTGTTGCTGAACCTGTTATACTTGGAATTACTAAAGCAGCTTTACTTACCGATTCTTGGCTTTCTGCTGCCTCATTTCAAGAAACTACAAGAGTTTTGACAGAAGCTTCTATTGCTGGGAAAGTTGATCATCTGAAAGGGTTAAAAGAAAATGTTATTATAGGAAGACTTATTCCTGCTGGAACCGGAAGAATAGTTTATCAAGAAAAAGGGTGGGTATAAAATAAAAAGGGGGTCTTCCCCCTTTTATTTTTATTTTTTAAGACCTAAATTTTGAATAAGATTTTGATATCTTTCAAAATCATTTCTTTTTAAATAATTTAAAAGAGCTCTTCTTTGACCTATAAGTTTCATAAGCCCTCTTCTTGAATGAAAATCCTTACGATGTATTTTAAGATGTTCTTCTAATTGTTTAATTCTTGCACTCAAAAGAGCAATCTGAATTTCAGGTGAACCTGTATCATTTAGATGGCGTCTAAATTTCTCAATAATTTCCTTTTTAACTTCTGGATCCAAAGGCATTTCTCACCTCCTAAAATTTATTTTTAAGCCTGAGAAAGGATTACCCAATTCTCAAGCAAAATTAATTATATTACAAAAGCTGATTTAAGCAATAGCTAAGCAAATTCAATTAAACTTATAATTAAAAAATAATTAATATTATTTGATATTTGACTTTTTAGACAATATATATATAATTTTTAAAAACAAATTTCTCAAATCAAATTCAAAACTTAAAAAGAGAGGTGATCAATGAAGGACAAAATAAGTATATTAATACATACTCCTAGTGGTAAAGAACCTAAAATTATAAGCTTCAAAATAAAATATATAAAATATTTTTCAGTTTTAGTACTTGTCTTCTTTTTCTTATCATTCTTTTCCTATTTATTAAATGTTTTTTTTGTACAAAAATATTTTTTACTAAAAGAAAGAGAAAAGAAAATAAAAACTATCACTAATCTTAACAAAAAATATAAAGAAGAGTTAAACAAGCTAAGAGATAATTTAATAAAGTTGGAAAATTATCTTATTGAACGAGGAGTGATTAGAAAAGATAAAGATGCTCTTGGAGGTTTAAGTAAATTAAAAGCTGAAGAACTTTCCGAGGAGGAATATTTAAGTTTTTTAATTTCTCAGAGTGAGGCTCTTTTTAATCAATTAAAAATTACTCCAACAGGTTTTCCAGTAAGTGGGGAGATAATATCAACCTTAGGTTGGAGAAAAAATCCTTTTGGTAGTGGATATGAATATCATACAGGTATTGATATTAAAGCTCCTTATGGGGCTCCTGTTTACGCTACTGCTGAAGGTATTGTAAAATATGCAGACTGGTTTTTAGACTATGGAAAAACTGTAATTATAAAACATCCTTCAGGTTATGAAACACTTTATGCACACTTGTCTAAAATAAAAGTAAAAAGTGGAGAAAAAGTAGAGGCAGGAGAGATAATAGGATATGTAGGTTCAACCGGGAGAAGTCTTGGGCCGCATCTTCATTATGAAGTCCGTTTATGTTCAAAATATTTAGATCCTCTTAGATTTATAGTTTGGAAATGATAAAGTATTTTGATAGGATTTTTAATAAAATTAATAAAAAAAGAGATCAAAAAGATCTTGAGGAAATCAGGACTTTTATATGTTCAGGGTGTTTTTTTGAAGGGAATATTTCTATAGGAGAAGGGGTAACAAGAATTGACGGAGAAATTCAGGGTAATGTAAAAGGAAAGGGAGGATTGTTAGTTGGTAAAAATGGAGTCATTAAAGGGGATGTAGAGGTGAAAAAACTCCTACTTTATGGACAGATTTTTGGGGACATCAAAGCTGAAGAAGTGGAACTTTATTCTGGAAGTATAGTTAAAGGCAATATAAAAACTAAATTTATTTACATAGAAAGAGGAGCCTCTATAAACGGGCTTTGTGAAACAGAAATTTCTGAGGCTTCCACTTCTTAAAATTTTAAATGAATCAGGAATATCTCTTTGAAGTCTCCCCTAAGGACGAAGCAAAAAGACTTGACCTTTTTATAAAGGAAAAGTTTCCGGAGCTAAGTAGAAATAGAATCCAAGCTCTTATTAAGGAGAACTATGTATTAGTAAATTTTAAACCTTCTAAGGCAAGTTATAAAATCAAAAGAGGAGAAAAAATAAAAATTCTTATTCCTCCAGATAAAGAAATTGATATTCAACCAAGAGAGATTCCTTTTGAAATTATTTATGAAGATGAAGATATAGCAGTTATAAATAAGCCTTCAGGGATAGTAGTTCATCCAGCACCTGGGCATTATGAAGATACTTTGGTTCATGGACTCATTTTAAAACTTAAAAATCTTTCAGGAATTGGTGGTAAAATAAGGCCAGGCATTGTGCACCGACTTGATAAAGATACCTCTGGTATTATGCTTGTTGCAAAAAATGATTTTGCTCATAAAAAACTGGTGGAGGCTTTTAAAGAGAGATTGATTGAAAAAACCTACATAGCTCTTGTCTATGGGAGATTAATTCAAAAAAAAGGGAAAATAGAAACTTTTATAGGTAGACACCCAGTTGCTCGTAAAAAAATGGCTGTTTTGAAAGAAGGGAAATTAGCTATTACTTTTTATGAAGTTTTAGAAATTTTTAATAAAGCTTCCTTGGTTTTAGCCAAACCAGTTACAGGAAGGACTCATCAAATAAGAGTTCATTTTTCTTACATAGGACATCCTATTTTAGGAGACTCTATTTATGGAGGATTAAAACATGATCTTTTTAAGCCTCCAAGACTCATGCTACATGCTTATGAGATTTTTTTTAAACATCCAAGAACTAATGAAGCAATGAAATTTAGAGCTCCTATTCCAGAAGAGTTTCAAAAATATATTCAAATTTTGAAAAGCTAAAGATGAAAAAAATAGCTATTACAGGGAGCTTAGGTACTGGAAAATCTACAGTTATGAAAATTTTAAAAAATTTAGGTTGTACCACTTTTTCCTGTGATGAAGCTGTTAGAAATTTATATGAGGATCCAGAGATTAAAAAAAGAGTAGTAGAAATTTTTGGAAAGGAAATTCTTGAACCGGATGAAAAATTAAATAAAAAGAAAATTTTGGAAAAAATTTTAGAAAATCAAGAACTTAAGAAAAAGCTGGAAGCCCTGTTTCATCCTTTAGTAAAGGAAAAGTGTATGGAATTTATAAAAACTAACAAAGAAGAGAAAATTATTTTTTTGGAAGTTCCTCTTCTTTTTGAGGTTGGATGGGAAAGCTTTTTTGATGAAATATGGGTTATAAGCTGTTCAGAAGAGGTTCAAAAGGAAAGAATATTTAAAAAAGGATTAGACGAAAAAATGGGAGAAGCTCTTTTAAAATCACAGCTCCCTCTTCCTGAAAAAGAAAAAAGAGCTCATAGGATTATCTCTACAGAAAAAAGTATAGAAGATTTAGAAAAAGAACTTAAAGAAATTCTAAAGGAGTATTTAAAAGACTAAGCCCTTCATTTGTAAAGCAGTGAAACAAAAAAGAATCTCCTAATTTTTTAATTTCTAAGTTTTTTAAAAATAAAGCATCTTTAAGACTTTTAAGGGGTTCCCTTTCTACTGCTAAGGTTCCTTCTCTATCTCCTATAATAACAGGACCTATCATATAAAAAATTTCATCTACCAAGTTTTTTTCAAGAAAACTTCCATGAACTTTTCCTCCGCCTTCTACAAGAATAGAGCATATATTATTTTCACTACATTTTTCTAAAAGTGCATTTAAATCAATTCTTTCTTTTTCTAAAGGGAGCCTCCATACTTCAATCCCCTTATCTTTTAAGAATTTTTCTTTTTGAAGGTCAGCCTTTTCTCCGCAAACTACAATTGTTTTTTTCTCTTTATTAACTTCAAAAATTTTAAAATTTGGCTCTAAACTTAAATAAGTATCAAGAACAATTCTTATAGGATTTTTTCCTTTTACTAATCTACAAGTTAAATCTGGATTGTCTTTTAAAATTGTATTTTTTCCAACTAATATGGCATCACAAATATGTCTTAATTTGTGAGCATATTTTCTTGCTTTTTCTCCCGTAATCCATTTAGATTCTCCTGTAGAAACTGCTATTCTTCCATCAAGACTTGATGCTACTTTCATTATAACCCAGGGTCTTTTTCTTAAGATACAGCTTAAAAAAAATCTGGTAAGAATTTTTACTTCTCTTTCTAAAACTCCAACTTTTACTTCTATACCCTTGGATTTTAAATATTCTGAACCACCTTTAGCTATTGGATTAGGGTCTTTTATTCCACATACAACTTTTGAAATACCAGCTTCTACAATTTTTTCTGTACAAGGAGGGGTTTTCCCATAATGGGAACAGGGCTCTAAGGTAACAAAAAGGATACTTCCTTTTGCTTTTTCCTTAGCTTTACTTATAGCTTCTACCTCTGCGTGGGGATAGCCAAATTTTTTGTGATAGCCCTTAGCTATAATTTTTTTAGTTAAAGGATCTACAAGGATAGCTCCCACCGGAGGATTAGGGGATGTCCATCCCAATCCTTTATAACCTTCTTTAACAGCAATTTTCATGAAAAATTCATCAGAAAGATTTTTAAGATCAAGATCCATGTATAGTTGTTTCTATTTTTTTCTTCTTTTTAGAGTTGAGATATAGAGTTGACTTTGTAATTTTGCCCAATCAATTTCCTTAGATTTTCCAGTAGAAATTTGTTGTTTAGCAAGTTTTATCTTTTCTGCTATTTTATAATAATATTCGCTTTCTTCTAAATTAACAGGTCCTTTTCTGATTTGACTTAGTTGAAAAATAAGAGCAGTTAACTTTCTTACCTTTAAATAGGCTTCTCCTACCTCTTCATCCAAAAGCTCCTCTATTTTAGAGATTTCCTTTCTTAATTCTACTTCCTTAGGTACAAATCCTGCATTTTTAAGAATTCTATAAACCACCTTTAAATCTTCCGGAACAAAGGGATCTTCCTTCAATTCTATTGGCTTCCCTTTATATTCTAAATTATCAAATAAGCCCTCTTCCATAGCCCTTCTTATTCTCTCTTCAGCAATTTTTTTAAAAATAGAGAGGGTCATTTTTTACTAAATTGATGAAGTTTATATTCTACAAACCCACTATTTTTAATTTTAGACTCTTTCAAATATTTTTGATAATATTCTTTTGCTAAATCAAAATTTCCCAACTTTTCTGCAATTCTTGCTATATCTAAATAAGTTAGGAAATTTAGTTCTGGGTTCTCTTTTAAAACCTCTTTATAAATTTCTAAAGCTTTATTAAGATCTCCGTTAATTTCCAAAGTTTTAGCTTTTCCATATAAGATTATTCCCTTTATTTTTTTGGGATACTCCTTTTCTAATTCTTCTATAAGTTTTTGCATTTCCTTATAATTTTTTTGAGTATAGTAGTAGTCTAATAAAAGAAGGGAGGCTTGAAGAGAAGCTTGAGTTCCTTTGTACTTTTCTTTTACCTCTTGTAATGCAGAAACTATATTTTCCGCTTTTACAACTTCCATCAATTTTAGGCTTGCTTCTTTTTCTCTTTTAGATTTGTAATAGATAAAACCTATCCATAAGAGACTTATTAATAAAAGAATAACTATGATTGCTAAGATTGTTCTAAGGTATTTTTCAAAAAAATGAACCAGTTTTTCATGAAAAGAAAGTAATTTTTCAGATAATTCCATTTAAAAGCCTCTAACCTTCTACTCCTCCAAAGAAATCGTCCCATTTAAAAATTAAAGGTTCAACATCTTCTTTTAAAACTTGATGATCAGTTACTTCGCCAATAACAATCATATGGTCTCCTGCTTGACATTCACCTACCACATGACATTCAAAATAGGCTATAGCATCTTTTAAAACAGGGCATCCATTTAAAGAATAAGTATAGGGAATATTCTCAAACTTATTAACAGATCTTCCACTTTTAAATCCAAAGTGTTTAGCAAGATTAATTTGGTCTCTGCTTAAAGTATTTATACAAAACAATCCTGAACTTTTGATAAATTCGTAAGTATATCTTTGAGGAGCAATAGCAACTGCAAGAAGTCTTGGTCTAAAAGAAACCTGAGAAACCCAAGCAGCTGTCATTCCATTAATTTTATCATTCATTTTAGAGGTTACTATAAAAACTCCCTGTGGTATATAAGTAGTTATAACTTTTTGCAATCCCATTTTTTCTCCTCCTTGCGTCGCTTAATTTAAAACCATTCTAACATAGAAATATATAATTGCAATCTTACAATTTTTTTATTAAAATAGGTTTCTAAATGGAGCATTTCCAAAAAAGTGCCTCAGAAGTTTTAGAAGTTTTAAATACCTCTCTTGAAGGATTATCTGAGGAAGAAGTAAAAATAAGACTTCTAACCTATGGTAAAAATGTCTTAGAAAAGAAAAAAAGAAAAAAGCCTTTTGAAATTTTCTTTTCCCAATTTAAAGACTTTCTCATTTTTATCCTTATAGTTGCAGCTATTGTCTCTGGTTTTGTAGGAGAACTTTTAGATACTATGACCATAATAGCTATTCTTTTTATAAATGCTCTTATTGGATTTATTCAGGAATATAGAGCAGAAAAAGCTATGGAAGCTCTTTCTAAGATGGCTTCTCCTCATGCTGTGGTTGTAAGAGAAAATAAAATTAAAAAAATCCCTGCTGAGGAGCTTGTTCCGGGGGATATAGTTTTAATTGAGGCAGGAGATATCGTTCCAGCAGACCTACGGCTTTTAGAGGCTTATCAGCTTAAAATAGACGAATCCCCTTTGACTGGGGAATCTGTCCCCGTTTTGAAAGAGACGGAACCCATCTTAGAAAAGACCATACCTATTTCTGAAAGAAAAAACATGGCTTTTAAAGGAACGCTTGTTACTAACGGAAGAGGAAAGGGGGTTGTAGTTGCTACAGGAATGAGTACAGAGCTTGGAAAAATTGCAAAAATGGTTCAGGAAGAAGAAACAAAAACTCCTCTTCAGAAAAGGCTTGCCGATTTTGGGAAAAAACTTGGTTTGGCTACTATTTTTATTTGTGTGATTATTTTTGTTTTTGGTATTTTAAGAGGAGAAGAACCTTTAGTTATGCTTCTTACAGCGGTTGCTTTGGCAGTTGCTGCTGTTCCTGAAGCCTTGCCAGCTGTAGTTACCATTACCCTTGCTCTTGGTGCAAGAAAAATGGTAAACCTAAATGCCCTGGTAAGAAATTTACCAGCTGTAGAAACCCTTGGGTCTGTAACTTTTATTTGCACAGATAAAACAGGCACCTTAACCCAGAATAAAATGACCGTAAGAGAAATCTTTTCCTTTGAAAAAAATCCTGAATTTCTTTTCTTATGCATGGCTTTAAATAACGATGTAAAGGCAACAGAGGAAAACAAGCTTACAGGAGACCCTACAGAAATCGCTCTTTATGAGTATGCTAAAAATAGTGGATTTGATAAAACAGAGCTTCAAAAGAAATTTCCACGAGTTTTTGAAATTCCTTTTGAATCAAAAAGAAAAGCTATGACTACAGTTCATAAAAAGGAAAATAGTTATTTTGTTTTCACCAAAGGTGCTTTAGAGACTATTCTTGAAAAGTCAGATTTTGTTTTGATTGAAGATAAGGTAATTTCTATTACAGAAGACATAAAAAAGGAGATATTAGAGAAGGCTCACGAGTTTGCCAAAAGAGGGATGAGGCTTTTAGCTTTTTCTTATAAAGAAATAGCTGATATTTTAGAGGCTGAGGCTTTGGAAAGTAATTTAATCTTTCTTGGATTTTGTGGGATGATTGACCCGCCAAGAGAAGAGGTTAAAGAATCTATAGCCCTTTGTAAATCTGCAGGAATAAAGGTAGTTATGATAACAGGAGACCACCCTATAACTGCCTATGCCATTGCAAAAGAGCTTGAAATTGTTGAAAAAGACGAACCTATAGAAGAAGTTTTAATTACAGGAAAAGAATTAGAAAAATTGACTTTAGAAGAGTTTGAAGAAAGGGTAGAAAAAATAAAGGTTTATGCAAGAACTTCTCCTGAGCAAAAACTAAAAATCGTAAAGGCTTTGCAGGATAAAGGGCAGTTTGTTGCTATGACAGGAGATGGGGTAAATGATGCACCAGCTTTAAAGAAGGCTGACATTGGTGTTGCCATGGGAAGCGGAACAGAAGTTTCTAAAGAAGCTTCAGACTTAATCCTTCTTGATGACAACTTTTCAACCATTGCCAAATCTGTTAAGGAAGGAAGAAAAATCTATGACAACATAAGAAAATTTGTAAAATATACCATGACCAGCAACTCTGGAGAGATTTGGACTGTGGGTTTGGCTCCTTTCTTAGGGCTTCCTCTACCTCTTTTACCGGTCCACATTCTTTGGATCAATCTCATTACTGATGGACTTCCAGGAATAGCTTTATCAGGAGAGCAAGCAGAAAAGGATGTAATGCAGAGACCTCCAAGGCATCCTAAAGAAAGTATTTTTGCTCATGGACTTGGAATTCACATCATTTGGGTAGGACTGCTAATGGGTACGGTAGCTCTTTTTACTCAAGCTTTAGCTCTTAAATACAACATGCATTGGCAGACCATGGTATTTTCCGTATTGTGTTTAAGTCAATTAGGACATGTCCTTGCTATAAGGTCTGAAAAAGAATCTCTTTTTAAAATGGGACTTTTTTCTAACAAAGTATTACTTTTTTCAGTAGTTTTTAGCATATTTTTACAACTTGCTATAATCTATTGCCCGGTTTTTAATAAACTATTCCATACTCAGCCTCTCTCTTTAGAAGAATTAGCTATTACTTTTGCTCTCTCATCCATTGTCTTTACAGCAGTAGAAATAGAAAAGTTTATAAAAAGACATTTTTCCTTACTCTCTGCAAGAGGTTGTGGGCAAGTCTTAGAGGTTCAGGGATACGGTAGATAGAGGTTTTTAAAACAAGCTCTATGGCTTTCTCTAAGCTTATTTTATGTCCTATGGAAACAAAAACAGGCTTTATTTTATCTCTTGTTCTTACGACTGCACCAATGATACTGTCATTATAAATTAAATAAGAATAACTTCCGCGGGCATCCCCAAGAGGTTCATAACTTCCTAAAAGTTTTTTCTTTGCAACCCCTACAGTTACAACATCTACTTCAATCCCAAAATGGGAAGCAATCCCACAACCTCTTGGATGAGAAATTCCTTGACCATCTATAAAAATAACATCTGGCTTAGTTTTTGCTTCATTATAAACCTTTTTCATAAGAGGAAGCTCTCTAAAGGCAAGAAAAGTGGGAATATAAGGAAAATCTACTATATCTTCTACAATTTTTTGATAAATGGGTTTTAGCGTATCCAAGTCAACAACTACTATACAAGCCCAGGCTTTGGTTGAATTTTCTTGTGCTTTTTCAAAGGTTACATCAATTCCGCCTACAATTTTTATTTCTTTTAAAACATCCCTTTTTATAACCTTTTTAGCACAATCTAATTGTATTTCTTCAAGTTTAGCAAGCTCCATGATGTAATATTTTAAAATGAATTCAAAAAAGCATAAACACTATCTTGCAGGAAAATCAAGTAGAAATATTATTTCAGCATCAAAGGTATTTAACTTGTTAGATCTTACTCAAGAGATTATTTTTTCAGGATGCAGGCTGCGGAGATGGATATTTCTCCATAGAGGCAACTTTAAGATCAGGAAGGGAAGCGTTTTTAGTCTTAAGGAATAGTTTTTACTGAAGAAAAAACTTGGTTCATGTAAAGGTATTAAAATATCAACCGATTCTTTAAATTTTATCATCTGATCATAAGCTAAATAAGGATCTATGTTTGTTCCTGGTGGGATAACTTCCATTCCCATAGCTTTTATTTTATTTGGGGGGTTAAAGTTTTCCATAATTACACAAAATCCAGTTATTCCTGCAATTCCTTTTTCTGTATTGATAAGAACAATCATTCCACCTTTTGTATGGGCAGGGGTATGAACCATAGTAATTCCTGGAACGACCTCAAAAATTTCGTTTTTAATATGGATCATCTGTCCTGCCTGGTCTACCTCTTCTATAAAGTCAGCCATATATCTAAAATCTAAGGGATGAAGATTGTAAGCAGATTGAAACTCAAGTTCATGGGCATAAAATACTGCATTTACACATTTAAAGTCGTTTTCACAATGGTCATTATGAAGGTGGGTGTGAATTACAATATCTATGTCCTTAGGAGAAAGTCCCCATTTAGCAGGTCCTTCTTCAAATTTGTATATTTTTCCTCCAATAGCTTTTTCTCTAAACTCAGATTGTATTACATCTAAAAGTCCTGTATCGTTAAGAATAACCTTGTCTGAGCCTTCTATCAGCCAACAATAAATTGGAATTACATACTCTTTTCCGTAATCATGTTGATAAGTAATCATTCCTTTATCAAAAACCTTGGTTCCAACCACGATAGGATGAATTTTATAAAAGGGTCCTTTTTTCATAGTTATATCCTTTTTTTAAATTAGTTTAATAATAAAAATTTTATATAAGCTTTTTATTTTAGACAAGAGTTATTTTCTATCTCTAAATATCAAAAATTAAGACCTAAGGGTAGTGTCTCATTAATTATGTCAGGAGTAGATAAGAAGGGGTATAATAGCTAAAATTTCAACTTTTCTTATCAAAAATGGTTACTTAAGTGTTATTTTCTATCATCTTTCTATAGTTAAACTCTAGTATGGAGCTTCGATATTTAAGAGGAACTTTTTGCTTTTGTAGCTTAAGATTTTGTCTTTCCATTATAGCCAATCTCTGGAAATATTTAACCCAAAGGGAGTATATAGCCTCCTCCGATGATGTCTTAGAAGGGATAGGTTTAAAAATTTCTGTCTGATAGATTCTATTCTTATAAAAGAAAACTTTTAAATTTCTTTTGGTGTAATAAATGAAGATCAATTAGATTTTCAAGTGATTTATATTACATAATAAAAATTTTACCATCTTTTTACTCATATTCGAAAATGTAAAGTTTTTTCACCACATAAATTCCACCTATATAAGTAGATATCTCAGGATAATTTCGGGTTATAAAATCAAGTATCAAAATTAAAACTTATAATCAAAAAGTCCCTAATCTTGGCAAATTATTTCAAAAATTTTATCTTTAATTAAATCTTCAGGAATTGAAAGAAAAGAAATTCCTACAGACTTGCGAGAATATAATATTTCATTTTCTTTATTATACCATGCCCAATTTTTATCTTTATATTTTCTTTTTGCACAATCTATTTCATATTCATAAATACCATATTTTAAAGCCTCGCACTTTTTATTATCTTCCTCCGGTGGTCTTCCCCATGCAACTTCTGCAATTTCACTACTCCAACACCACTGAATCCAGTAATTCTTACATCTGTTAACTATTTCTGAAGAAGGATAATATAAAATATTTAACCTTATTTTATCTTTTGTAATCTTTTTAATACTACTTGGAGAATAAAAAAGCTGTTCTTCTTTCGGACCAGTATTTAAAAGTATCCAATCTTCACCTGCAACCTTAATCCTCTCCTGAGAATATCCTAAAATCAAACTAACAAAAAGAATAATAAATAAGAAAAATGAAAACATAAATATAGAATCTTTTCTCATAGGCACCTCCTTTTATATTTTTTAAACACTAATTTTAAATTAAACAAAGATTAGATTTTTGATTCCGTTTTTTGCTTTTTAATTCCATTATGATTTTAATGGTTTATTAGTTTCACTATAAAATTGCCAAAGTTTAATTACATACTCTATCCCTAAAGTAATATAGAAGTGGAGTTTAATTACCCTTCTTTAAAGATCAATTTATCTAAACTTCAATTGGTTACTATTAAGAACTAACACTAAAAATTTTATTTTTTATTAGCTATATGAGGACTTAAAGTAGGAAATGATATCAAGGCTTTTTCAAGAGAGATTGGAAAGAATAAAATTTAATAAAAAAGAGAGACATTACAAATTATTTTGGTAATTGGGAATTTTTTACAAAAATTTTTTATATAAGGATTGTCAATTCCTCAAAATAGGGACTATTGAGATAGAAAGAAAGATGGGGTAAATTTTTATCTTAAATTTAAGAAGATATTTTAAAATATTAAAAAAAAGAGGGAACCAATGGAAGAAAGTTTTAAATTTATCGGTCTTCTTTTGGTCTTAATATTTTTGGTTTTAATTTATAAACAATACAAAAAGCTTATTCAGATTTATAAAGAAATAGGTGCAGAGATGTTCTCCTATTTTCCTCCTAAAGCTTTGCTAAAGCTCGGAAGTCAGAAAATTGAAATTTCTTACCTCTATGGATTAGTCATAAGAACAAAGGTGTCTTTAAATGGATACCTTTCCCTTGAGAAAAAGTGGCTTGGAAAGAGTTTTAATACTTTTTTTGATGATCCTAGCTGGGCAAAAATTGTTTTAGATTCTTCAAAGCTTATTTTACTTATAAAACCTGAAGCCCAGCTTCCACACCTTTCTTCCGTTGAAATTCTTGGTAACACTCTCAAAATTGCCTTTTATCATAGAAAAATTGATCAAGCTTTTAAAGAAGAGATAAAAAGGGCAATCGAATTACTGCCTGAAGTAGTTAAAAGTTTTGAGGGATTACCAAGCTCAAAAATTGGTATAGTTAAAGAGAGACTAAGAAATTGGTTATTTTACTATCTTCCTCTAAGTATTTTCTTAATTTTCACTGCAGTTGGTATTTATTGGAGAGTATTAGGATATGGTGATGTTTTATGTAGAGATGATCTTTTTAAACTTGGTTTTAAACTCTTAATCCCTATATATCTTTTGCATCTTCTTGCTACATATTTTATTCTTGGTAGACATTTTCATCTTAGAAAAAATCTTTTAATTCTAATAATTCTTTACTTTGCTGGATACTACTTGATACCATTTGTTGTACTTGAGCCCTTTAACGCAAGGTTTGACAGGTCAGAAGCAAAAAGGATTGAAACCATTGTAAAAGGTAAATATGTTTTGTATGGGAAAATGGGTGGTTTTTTCTTAAAGTTAAGTGATCTAAACTGTCCTTTTAGAGTGTCAGAGCGACTCTATAAAAAGGCAAAGATAGGTGATAAAATGGTTTTTTATGTAAAAGAGGGAGTTTTTGGGCTGCCTTGGGCCTATCGCTTTTGGATTGAAAGAGTCTCTACAGAAAATTTTAGAGAAAATAAAACCTCAAACCGATGAATCTTTTATCCTGATTAATTTTTGTCTAATTAGGTTGTTATGTTATTTATTAGAATTTCACAGCGATTTCTTCCATTTCTTTTTGCTATGTAGAGAGCTTGATCTGCTCTATTGATAAGAGTTTTTTTACTATCTGTATAGAGAAGTTGTGTTATGCCAAAACTTGCAGTTATATGTTCCTTGATTCCCTTAATTTTAATCCGTGCTATTTCTTTTCTTATTCTTTCAGAGGCTTTTAAAGCATCGTCTATCTTAGTATTTGGTAGAAGAATAATAAACTCTTCACCTCCATATCTTCCAAATATATCTTCCGCTCTTATCAATTTTCTAACCTTATTAGCTACCTTTTTTAGAACACGGTCACCTACTTCATGTCCGTGTTTGTCGTTTATTACCTTAAAATGATCTAAGTCAAACAAAACTACTGAGAGAGGTAGTTTGTGCCTTAGAGCAAAGGAAATTTCGCGACTTAAAATTTTATTTAGTGCTCGTTTATTGAAAATTCCGGTTAAGGGGTCTATATTTACTAATTTTCGTATAGTGGCTAAAGCTTCAGATAGCTGGTCGTTCTTCTTTTTGAGTTCTCTTGTAATATTAACTAATTGGTCGGTTAATTTAGACATTTTTTCTAGTAAATCATAATAAGTAAGTAAATGTTGATCAAAAATTAGAAGAAAAAATGTATCACAATTAAAGATGTGTCCCTTAAGAAGGATTTCCTCACTGTTTGATGCAACAAATAAGAGATTAACACTATTAAAGCATTTTTCAGAAAAAATTTTCTCCGAAAAAGATATCTTCTTATAACCTTTAGATAAAAGACTTTTGAGTGGTTTATTTATGGGTTTTTCTTTAAGACCAATTAATCTCATGAAACCTTCATTGCAGTTTAAGATTTTATAATCTTTGTCTATTAATATTAACCCTGTATTGCTAATTTCTGATAGATAAAGGAAAATTATATCAGAAATTTCTTTAAGTTTACTTTTGAGTTCCATATCTATTTAATCTTACGAGCTATTTCAACCGCTTCCTTAGCATCTTTAGCCCAATAATCAGCATCAAGCTTTTTGTATAAATCTGGGGCAAGATTAAAAACAAAACCACCAACTATTACTTTTGGAGAAATTTTAATATTTTTTAATAAGCCTATGGTTTCTTTAACCCATTTAAGATTAAACGGCATCGTAATTGAAAAGGCAACTAACTTAGGCTTATTTTTTTTGACAATCTCTATTAAGTTTTGTTTAGAAACATTAGCACCTAAAAACAATACATCCCAGCCATCAATTTCAAGTAGGTCTGCTACTATTCTAGCACCTAATTTATGAAGCTCATTAGGTGGAGTTAAAACGAGTGCTTTTGATTTGCTTTTTTTGGGACTGAAGAACTTGAGATACTTGAGATATATGTAAGCCATTACTCTTCCTACAGTAGAAGTAGCAAGGTGTTCTTCTGCTATTGTAATATTTCCTTTCTCCCAAAGCGACCCTATTTTATAAAGGGCAGGGTGCAATATTTTAACATAAAAATCTAAAATATTGTCACATTCTTTAATAACTTTTTTTGTAAACTTTAAGGCCTCTTCAAAGTCACCTTCTAAGATATATGAAAGAAACTGATTTTTCTTTTTCTTCCATTCATGTTCTAATTCTATTGTAGTAGGTTTTAGAGTTATTGATAAATCTATTATCAATTTGTGTTTTCCAATGAGCCAATCATAAATCCTCATAATCTCATCTCTACTTGACTCGGAGAGGAGGGCTTTAGCTGCGTCTCTAAATGATTCTAATTCAGTTAAAAAATAATCATAGAAAAAATCTTCACAATAAAATGTATGAATACTAGGCAAAACCTTTATAAGCACTTCAGGAAGGCAAAGACTTAGAACATTGATCATAAGATTAATATGATTTCTACAGTCACTAATTATAACTCTTAGGATATCTTTTCCTTTTAATTGTATCAGGTTTTCTCTTTTTGACATAGCAGAGGTTACAAAATCAAGTATAAGATCCTTTTTCTTTTCGTATTCCTCTGCTGCTTGCTCAGATACTAAGAGCCTTCCTTTGGCTTCTTCCAAAAGTTTTTCTAATTCATACTTAGGAAGCGATCTCATTTTTTCTATCAAAAAGTTTAAAACTGTATATTAATAACATTGTGATTTATGCTATACGATTTCTTTTTTAAGTTACTAAGAAAAAAACTCTTTGGCAATTTCTACCCTCTCGTAGTGGTTAACTATAGGTCTATGGTAGGGTAGTTTGTATTTTAAGGGATTGTGTAGCATATAGGGAGGAAGTTTTTTTAGCTCAGGAAGATACTTTTTAATGTATTTTGCTTCAGGATCAAACTTCTGTGCTTGCAATATTGGGTTAAAAATACGAAGAGGTTTAGGGTCAGGTCCTACTGAAGCAACCCATTGCCAGTTACCAGTATTAACCACCTCGTCGTAATCAAGAAGATGTTCTCGGAAAAATTTTTCTCCTACTCTCCAGTCAATAAGAAGATCTTTAGTTAAAAAGGAAGCAACGATCATACGAGCTCGGTTATGCATATAGCATTCAAGCTTAAGCTGTCTTATGGCTGCATCTACAATGGGATAACCTGTTTGTCCAGAAATAAAAGCTTTAAAGAGTTTTTCATCAAACTTCCAGGGTAATTTTCTTCTTTTTTCTTGAAATTCTAAATTTTTTAATTCAGGAAAATTATGCTTTATATGATACCAAAATTCTCGCCAAGAAAGTTCCTTGATAAACTGAGAGTTTAGCCCAGCTTCCTCAACAGCTCTTTTTAAAATTACTCTAAGAGAAATAACACCAAAACGAATGTAAGGAGAAAGTTTTGATGTTCCATCAAGGTCAAGCCTGTTTCGTATTTTTTCATAGTCTCTAAAATTAAAATCTTTAAGCCTTGTAAAACCCATATCCAATGGAAAGAAACTATTTTCCTTATATTTAAGCATAGGAAGTATTTTTTCTAAAGTTGGGAAAGGTAGATAAGGAGTGTTAAGATGATCTGGGGTAGGATAGGACTTAAGATCCAAATTTTTCGTCCACTCTTTGAAGAAAGGGGCAAAAAGTTTCCGATAAGTTAATTGTCTTATGTCGCAAAGGTAGTTTCCCATGTATGTATAAAATTGAATTCCAAAGGAAGAGCAAATTTTCTGAACCTCTTCCTCAATTTTCTCTCCTGAAAAAGATAAAGCTTTGTTTGTAAAAATTGCTTGAGCTTTGGAAATTTTTAATATCTCTGGGAAAATTTCTCGTGACTCTCCATAAAAAGTATAAAGCTGACCTCCTTTCTTTTTGATTCTTGTTTCAAGAACTCTTAATGCTGAAACCATAAACCCAAGTCTATCAGGTCTTCTTCCAAATCTATCAATAAGGCTTGGAACAAAGATAAATACCGGAATTATCTCTTTAGAATTTAAAACTGCCTCGTAAAGAGCTTGGTTGTCTTCAATTCTTAAATCTTCTTTAAACCAAAAAATCACTTTATCATATCTCGGCATAAAAAGCTCTTAAAAATTAATCTCTAAAATAGGTTCAGGATTTGGCTTAGCAAATAGATAACCTTGCATAAATTTTACACCGAGTTCAGAAAGGGCTTTAGCTTCTTCAATTCTTTCTATACCTTCAGCAATAACTTCAATTTTATTTCTTTTTACAGATTTAACTATACCCTCTACTAAATCAAATTTAAGAGTATTTTGATCAATCCTGTCTATTAGTTCTCTACTTATCTTTATAAAATCTGGATGCAATTTGATTAAAGTATCAAGCGAACCATAGCCTGTGCCTACATCATCTAAAGCCACAAGAAAACCATTTGCTCGGTAATAATCTAAAACTTGTTTTAGATGGTTTAGATCTTGTACTTTTTCACTTTCTACGACTTCAAAAACTAAATTTTTTGGATTCCATTCAAGTTGGTATGCCCACTTTACAGTATTTCGTAGACAAAAATTTGGGTCATAGATTGCCGTTGGGAGGAAATTAATAAAAATCTTAAAATCCTTCAAATTCTTTATTGCAGATGTTTTTATAGCTATTTCACGACAGCTTCTGTCAAGATAAAAGAGAGTATCAGTTTGACGTGCAGCTTCAAAAAGATAGTTTGGATACATAAGATCACCGTTCTTTTTTACTCCTCTTATTAAGCACTCAAAACCAAAAACAGTCTTATTAGCAAAATTTATTATAGGATGAAAATGGACAGTTAAACGATTCTCTCTCAAAATTTCAAGGTATTCTTCATAGAGTATTCTTGACAACCAGGACTTTAGAGGTTTAAAACGGGGAAATAGGGAAAAAATTCCTTCATCCCCTTCTGCATAACACAGTTTGATTTCTTCTTGTTCAGGAAGAGAAAATTCTAAATTTCTTAAGAAATCAAGAAATTGGCGAAAATCTTGATTAAAAACTATCACCATAGGACCTTCAGTTTTAAAGGTTACACCAGTTTGTTTAAGTCTATCTAAAAGTTTAAGCATTAAGAAATCAATTTCGGCATAGAGATAAAGGTTAACAGGTTGGTTGGGAAATTCAGGTAGTAATTCACACTTAGGACACTTCTTTTCTTCCATAGGAAATTCCCCCCTTAACTCTTTAGTTTCAATATTTCTCTTAAGCGCTTTGCACCTAATTTACTTGTTTTCAAAATTCGGTTTATATCTTGCATATGAATCTCGATCTTTCCATCTGATAGAGAAATTAAGCTCTTAATTTTGTCTAAATTTACAAGGTAAGACTTATGAATTCG
>Ga0071330_1076172_pt1 | contig 30509 bp, 41 predicted proteins | sample GBScel77sediment_FD_63802 | JGI IMG/M metagenome (GOLD analysis project Ga0071330, IMG submission 63802) | Hot spring sediment microbial communities from Great Boiling Spring, Nevada - Cellulolytic enrichment Sediment 77C v2 (version 2) | ecosystem: Environmental > Aquatic > Thermal springs >...
AAAAACATATTATTCTAGTGTGTGCTACTTGCTATCAATTATCAATTTATAGATTAAAGAAAATGCATGAAAGAAATATTCTGGAGAAAATACGAAAGGAGTGAAGAAGAATCCACAGAATTTGAAAATTAAAGCAGAGAAGACAGCTCCGGATCCTTTTTCAGAAACTCAAGAAGCGCTTCAAGATCAACTGAAGGCTTATATCTACCTTCCCTACTGTTAACAAGCACAAGAATATCCATTTCCTTCATCTTTTTCAGGTTTCTCCAGATCCACTCATTTGACTTGGACGGAGGTTCTAGTCCTCTTTCCTGCAGAATTCTGTCTACCATGATTGAAACCTCCAGTCTTGTTGCAGTTCGCTTCTTTTTCTCCATCAGACATCTTATGAACGCTGCGAGGACTATCTTCGCAGGGAGATCGAGTACTTGGGGTACAGCTTCAATCCATCCGGGAGCTTTTCTGTCAGATCTGTTTTCCACACTGTTTTTTAGGGCAAGCATCTCATAAACTTTTTTCCTATTTTTCGGGAGCACCTACGTTCTCCCTGACAGTACTCCTAACACCTTCTAGGTTTAGGTCTTGGAAGACAGGGTCTTTTGTTACCAGTTCTATTACCAGTTCGGGTTTCACCCCAAGGGAGATGCACCTCACCTTCCCGTACCTCCCCCTGTACTCAACCCTCGTCCCCACGAGATCCAAGGATTCCAGCTTGTTGATTATGTCCCTGAACCTCCTCTGGGAGAGGCTGGAAAAGCCAGTGGATCTGCAGAGAAGAAGATACGCGTCATAGACCATGCCCACATTCACGTGCCTTTCTCCACGCCTCATGGCCGCTTCAGTGCACAGAGCTGCAGCCAGAAATGCGAGCTTTTCGTGGAATGCCATTCCGTTTATGGATTCCTGGATCAGGTCTTTATCTGTCTCCTCTTCTGCTGCCCACACGTACGCAATCTTTACAGATTCCGCACCGCATCTCTCCGCGATATCTATAGTCTTCCTCAACAGGTTTATTGCAATCCTTGCATTTCCGTCCTGCGCGGCAGCCAGGGCCGAACACAGCTCCACAACTCCTTCTTCAACCGGTACGGTGATCCCTGCCTCTTTTATCCTTTCCAAGAGGATTTCCTGAAGTTGTTCCGCGTTGTAGGCCGGGAAGTACATCATTCTTGGATTCAGACTGGACGCAACACTTGCCTCAAGCTTCTCTCCGAACTGCAGGGAATTACTGATGTAGACAACCGTGATATAGCCGCTTTTCAGGTCGGGACGAGACAAGTTATAAAGCAGGCTGTTGGGATCCCTGAGCTTGTCAACCTCGTCCAAAACCACTATCACCGTGCTCCCCAGCTGCTCGATTATCTCCTTCACCTTCAGGTAGCATGCGCCGACACCCTGGTTTATGAAGCTTTTCTGCACACCCAGAGAGTGGAGTATAAAGTCAAGGGTTCTGGCCTCTGTCACAGTTTTCTTGCACGGCACAAAGATGTATCTGAGGCTTTCATCCTTTTTTTCCTGCATGTACCTATCCATTTCCTTGAGGACGTACTTAAGAACAGCTGTTTTTCCGCTGCCGGTCGGACCATAAATTCCCATGTGAGGAGCGGGTTTGCCGAAGACAGCATATTTTAGACCCAGTGTGACTTCTTCAATTTGCTTCTTCCTCCCTGGCAGATTCTCGGGAACGTATTCTTCTGAAAAGACTTCAGGATTCTGGATGTAGTTTTTCGCAGATTTTTCAATGATCTCAAAAACATCGCTTGAACTGCGCTGCATGGGAAATGAACGCAAATAGTCTTTATAAGCATTTTGTGCTCCATAGGTACTTAAGGTCATGTGGGGGGTGTGTGCCGCGAGAGGCCCTCCTTATAGGAGTTGCATGGGAAACGTGCGCGCGCACGCAAACTTCATGATGAGAAGGCAATATGGGGATCCTGATAAACTTTTCAGCGTAATAAAAAGATTTTGAGTCAGCTTTTTTAGGATATAGCTCTATAAAATGCAAAAATTGCATTGGGAGCTATCTCATGCCTATTTTCTGTTGAACCTTTCTCCATGGGAAATACACGCAATTAAGCAACATAGGCATTAAGGGCAACATACTCTCATTTCACAGAAAGGGGTGGGCGTAGTTTGAATGTATATACATTTTAAAATATCTACACATAGACACTATAACATTATAACGTTTACAACTTACTCTGACCTCTCTCTATGAAGAACAGGTTGAGAGGAAATTTACAACTGAAAGCCTCGTCCTTTAGGGTGGGGGGAAGTCAGAGATGCTCCGGGGCTGAGAATGGAGAATCTCCCAATCCGATCTCTCTCTAAGCGCAGACATTGAAAAAGGGACAACGCGGAGCGAGTTTTGAGAGACCTCACGGGCTGGAAACCCCATCTGATAAAAAATAAAGAGTTCAGGTGTTTCTTATTGCTCTGCTGATCTCCTCCATGGCTCTCTCGTATTCTTCCTGAGTGATTCTTCCCAGAAGCTTTTCTCTGTTTAGCTCTTCAGTCGTCTTCTTTAACTCTGCTATCTTCTTTCCCTTCTTCATTGCGTCTTCAACAATCGCTTTTACGGTCATCGGATCATGTATCCCACGCATTTTCACACTCCCAAGGTTCTCTCCAGGGGTAACTATTGTCAGGTCTCCGTAGTTCAGAAGCCTTCCGAGAATCCCCTGCACGACTGTTGCGCTGGCTATCCACTCCGTCCTCACATCCCGGGCGTTTCTCGCGATCAGACCGTACTTTGTGTAGACCCTGTGCGTGGTGATGAAGTACTCAGTGCTTATTATGCTCAGGTACGCGAGGAGGAGAAGGATGAAACCCACGAAAACAGGAATCAGAGCTATTCCGATTATCAATAGGGGCAGGTTCGCTTTCCAGCTCATTCTTCCGTGCCAGAGGATCCGTTCGTTTTCTTCTAAGACCAGGCCAGCAGGGATCTTCATTTTTTCACGCCTCGCTGCAGGAGTTCATGGTAGGGGTTCAGGGTAGGAGTCCGCGAAACAGACCTTCCTCTTCAGGAGCTCGTGCACGATGGTTATCGAGCACGCAAGCCTTCCCTGGCTCAGAGCACCCCAAGCTTCTCTGTGCGGCCTGGAATACTCGTTCAGTAAATTCAGCACAGTTATCCCATCAAGTCCTCCTCCCTCGAGGGGCCTATATGCATGGCTCGTGAGCATGTGGAATATCTGTAAGTTGTTCTCTACTTCGTAGAGGGCCATCGATCCACAGTACACGCTGTAATCCTCCGTTTCATCCTCTGAGAAATCAGAGTATTCAAATTCTGGCACATACCCGAGTTCGCTCGGTTTGTAGGGCCCGAACAGGGCTGTAGCTATTGCTGAACCGAGCATGTAGTCTGCGATCAGTGCCGTGTGAGGTGCAAGCTCGATAAATTCCTTCATTCCTTCATCTCCCTTATCCACCAGACTGGCCTCGAACTGAGACAGATACACCTCTCTGAAGATCTCCCTGGCTAATTCGAACTGTACGGGCAATCCACTTACCTCGACTGAATGGTAGACACTCTGTATAGCCCTTACAGCGATGGGGTCTATGTAGTCAATCCACAATCCATCGCATCTGCGGATCAGCATTTTTTCATAGACAAAGTAAAAGTTGGGGAACATCAGGAGGTCTTTCGGAAGCCTGTCACAGAACTTTGCTCCGAGTTTGAGCGCCTCATAACCTGGATCGGTCTCAACCTCTTCCTGTTTTTGCAGCAGTTCTGTTCTCCTTACCTTAGCAGGCTTTTCAGGCTCCGTCTGCAGTAGCGGGTCCTTTATCAAGTACATTCCCTGGCCGAGGTACTCATAGCGCAGCGGAAAGTCCATGTACTCTGCTCTCACGACAAGCTTCGCATTTGAGTTCACGATCTTGTTTTTAACCATCATAACATATTGTGGCCTGGGAAATATTTAAAGAGATAAATGCTCAGGTCAGTCTCGCAAACACTCTTCTGGTGAACACCACCACACCGATGATTGCCTCAAGGATCTTGAGCGGGATCATGAGGTAGAGAAATGCAAAGAGGTAAATCGCAAACGGTATCGGGCCGAGCAGGATAAAAATGAAACTCATTTTGTTTTTAACGTGTCCGCACGCAAAAAAGGCTGCAATCCCCATGACTATCCATGCGAGGACTGTAGCAAAAGTCTCGCTGCCCGCGTACGGCAGTAAGTATTCAGAGAGGGCGTTGAACGCGTTTATTGTGTGCTCTGGCTGTCTGAGATACTCAAAGAACGCCTTTGCCCAGAGCACTCCATTCTGGTATTCCGTGTACATGGCGATCAGGGTCTCTCTGTGGACGGATAGGAGGGAGAGCCAGATTGCGAGAACTCCGAAGTAGAGTGCAGCTCCGAATCTCAGGACGAGCCATGTCAGGGAGCGGGCGAGCGAGTTGATGCTTTCCTGGAGGGGCGTCCGCCCATTGCTTTTTATCCCAGACGTTCCGGATCCAGCCATAACCTAGTGTGGAATGGAGAGTATTTAAAATATTAAAAAGGTTCGGGTTCATTAGGGATCAGAGAGTATCGAGTTCCCAGTATTGCGGCATTTGGTGCCTTACAACTGAAAGCCTGCCCTTTAGGGCGGGGAGGAAGCCAGTCATGCGTTTTTCGAAGTTCCATCGGAAATCTGCACACACACAGTGCAGAGCGTAGCATAGATTCTCTGCTTAGGCGCACTATAGGGGGGGCCACATCTTGGAGGTGAACAGCATGGAAAGGGAGCCAACACACTCTCTTCAGCCTGCTTCGGCCCCCCTACAATATATGGTCTCTAAAGTATTTAAAGCTATCAGCTTCATCATGACTGAAAGCCCTGCCTTTCAGGACAAGTTATTTTGGTATTCATTATATTTGCTTTTTATGCACCTATCGCAAAGAAAATCGGGATCCGAAGCCGTTTTGTATAAAATACAGCTTGAAAGTGTTAACAAGTTAGAAATATAAAAAAGATAAAAAATCGTGATGAGAAATCTTTATATTTTTGTTTTTGATAATCAGTAATTGGAGGTGAACAACATGGAAAGGGTGAAGTGTGTTAAGTTGGGAGACCTTACTAGCTGGTTCGAGTTGTATGAAAAGTTGGAAGAGTTGGAAAAAAGAATGTTAGAAGATATAAAGAGACTACAAAGACTCATGCCAAGTGAAGGGGAAAGAAAAACAGAATTCGGAGCCGCAATTTACCAACAAGTGATGCAAAAAATCGCACAGAAAGAAGAACAGTTAAAAAGAATCCAAAAGAACCGGCTGAAGCTAGAATGGCTAGCGATCGCAAAAATCAAGTCTAATCAGTGGCCACTGAATGTTTTCAGAGAATACGAATTCGCAAAGAATCTTGTGGAACTCGCTAGAATACGGAGACAGCAAGCTCTTGAAATCTGCAGAAATTGCAAAGAGTGTAACGAGATCATCAAGGTCCGGAAGAACAACAGAGTGATCCCCCTCTCCGCAGTAGTTGGGACGACGAGAGGGATTCCATTCGAAGAAACATGCCGCCTTGTAATGCTGTTCGATGTCAGGGGAGAGTACAGAATAGTAAGAAAAACAGTTTCCAGAGAGAGACTTGACTACTACTGTAAGCAGTTCCCCTCGTGGAAAACTCTACTGCACTGGTATATCGAGTCTGAGAGAATACCGCTAGACGAGAGTATCGTGGTAGATACTCTCAAACACGGATGCCATAGAGCGTGTATGCGCTTCCCCCTTATCGACCCCAGCAGCGATAACAGTGATTCAGATCCCAGGGCCCCGGACCACTTCCCGGAGGACGTTGCTTGGGAAGTGAGTCCGGAGGGGGAGGTTACTAGGGTCCTCCACGCCCCCGAACACGGGAGCGATGAATACGAAGCATAGGTTGGTCGTGTTGTTGGGCTTTTCCCGGTTTTTTCCCCCTCTTTTTCCCCCTTTTGTGTGTCGTAGTTAGCTGGTACTATCTTCAGGTCTTTTCGCCTTTCTTTTTCGCAAGCCACCTTCTGTTGTAGTCAATGTAATACTGGGTTCTGTCGGGATCGTAGTCTTTGGCCAGTCTGAAGACCGTGTGTATCTGCTCGTCGCTCCAACCGTCTTCGATCATCATCAGGATCAGGTGGACCCTTGCCAGGTGCTCTACAGCCCCTTCGTTAGCTCCGTGGCGGGCTATCCACTCGCTCTTCAGGTGTATTGCCCTTATCTTCTCGTCTGCACTGAGTCTCCCATACCTCTGCAGCACATCGACGTAGTATGCTATTCTGGCCTTTCTGCCCTTCACCGCTTTGTCTGCGAGCATGCTCCTTATCTGTTCGGGTAGCTCAGGAGTGTCCTTCTCCTGCGCCGGAGCATCGTGGATCATGTAGTCCATTATCTCTAGAGTCTCTGCGAACTCGTTGTCCAACTCCGCGTCAGTCTGGTCCCACAACCCTCTCTTGACGAACCGTATCACGTCGTCGTAGCTCATGCGCAGGAATCTATGAGCGCTGATAGGTGTGCACGGCAGATTTGTCTTTCCATGTATGCTGAACGGAACCCGAGAAAGTCTTGCGATTTCAAATACCTGCGTGTCGCAGGTTTTGAGTTTGAGCCTCTCCACCACTCTTACTCCGAAAGCTTTCAATGTCTCTGGCCTGATGTCTACCCTCCTGAAAACGACGTGCACGTGGAAGCCCTTGGCTCCGCTGAAAGTCACCAGAGGTGGAGCGCTCAGTTCGCGGACGAGCTTTTTCGCCTCTTTTAGTGCTGCCCTGGGATCCTCCGGGCAGTCGAAGTCAAAGAACATCCTGTTTATCACGGCTTTTTCTCTGTTCCACTGTCTGCCATCATAGCATTCACGGTCTTCAAAGCTGTAAACACTCGCAAAGAAATCTATCCGGATGTTCTCAAGTTTTTCTGCGAGCTGTTCAGCATTTTTTGCGTATCTGTTCCTCACGAAGCCCTGCTGGGTTTTCCAGCCCAGTTCTCTCGGAAAAAGGAGGTAGAATGAATCTATTGCCTGAACCGCTTGTTCTTGAGGGATCTTTATCATGATAAACACCTCACTGGGGAATTGGTGGAAGGATGTCGCATTTTTAAACTACTCTATACAAATGATGAAGAAGAGTGTTACGGTCGTTAGCGGTAAGGGCGGTACAGGAAAGAGCTTTGTGACCTGTAATGCTGCTGTAGTACTGGCAGGAGCTGGTTTCAAGACACTGATCGTCGATGCAGACACGACAATGGCTAGTGTGGAGATCCTGTATGGCATATCTCCTGAAAAAACGCTGCAGCACCTGGTTGCAGGAGAAGCCAGACCCGAAGAAGTAGTCTATGAGGGCCCCAATGGTACTTTAGTCGTTCCGGCAGGAGCAAAGCTCCGCAGGCGTATCAGGCCAAGCGAGTTGGATGCTGCGATCTCCTCTGTTTTGGAGGTGGTGGAGCCCGACTACCTGCTCATTGATGCTGCTGCAGGATTGGATGCAGACGTTGTAACCTCAGTGATGATGACAGAGTATCATGCCATAGTCTGCAACCCGGAGATCACGAGCCTTGCGGACGCCTACAAAGTCAAGGTAGTGCTGAATGGGAAGAGCAGGTACCTTGGAGCTGTTATGAACAAGGTCGGAAGGATGGAGCTCTCAAAGTTCCGGGTCACGGGACTCATCGGCCCCATTCTGGCCGCGATTCCAGATGACAGCAAGGTGAAGGAGTCGATCAACAGCGGCGTACCCTATGTGCTGAAGCATCCGGAGAGCATCGTGACCAAGCAGATCTTCAAGTTTGCAAGTGCGATTGCAGGCGTGGAGCTGCAGCCCGACGGGAAAGGAAAGAGACTGGGCTTTCTGAAGAAGAAAAAGCAAGAGGCATAGGGATGAAGATCCCATTTCCTGTTGGAAAGCATATCGGGACACTCGACGGAGTGAGCCTGTGTGATAGCGAGGTACAGAAAATAATGAAGAAGAGAAACATCTGCGTCTCTTTCGGAAAGGGATGGTTGGCCTTCGATAGAGGTATTGTGCTGGCTGCGTTCTATGAGGACTCCTTTGAAACACTTACAGGGGTTGATGCGTTTGTAAAGCTTGCATGGTTGAGAGACAGAATGGAAATCTATGAGATCGACAGGAGCCTCTTCAATGTTTTGCTCAGTGCGTACCCTGAAGTCTCTATTGGCCGCTGGTTTCAGGAGATCTATCTCGACATCCGCGCGCTGGATATTTGCGACACGTTGATTGGTTCAAGGTTTTTCGAAGAAGAGGCAGTTGAGGATGAAGGTGTTAGAGAGGCTGGTGTGGGAGAAAATGTTGTAGAGACACCTTCTTCGCAGGAGAGTGCTGGAGAAGAGGCTTCGAGTTGGGTGGTGAATCTGGAGAGCTACCTCTACAGTCTCGAAGATTACACTGGAGTAGTTGTGGCGTCAGAGGGGAACACCAGATTCAGCTTCTGGCTCAAGAATGGAAAAATTGTTGCTGCACTTATGGACGACGAAGGCTATCTGGTGAAGGGAAATGCCGTGCTCTACTTTGCAAACCTCGCAGCACAGACCTGGCTGAAGAGCTGGACAGAACCTCCACAGGATGCACTGTGCATAGAGAGCGAGGTTAGCCTGAGGGCTTTTTATGAAAGCATTGATAGGGAAGGGGTGAGATGAGCGGAAACAGCTTGAAACCATACTATGTTGTTTTGAGATGCCCTGTCCTTCTGAAGGGAGTCTCCACAATAGAGGATGCCTGCAACATTGCAGTTCGTGAAGTTAGTAAGAAGGTGCCCAAGTACGTTGACCTGGATGTTGAGGAAATAGAGTGCGACTGCGGAAGTGTGCGGAAGGCAGCTTTTGTTGTGGCTGGCGATGCACTTGTCTCCGTCTTACTGGGTGTCAAGGTGGTTGCAGATAGTGAGAGAGGAGCCGTGAGAGTTGCAAAGAGCATTTTCAAGGATGTATTCGAAAGAACAGAGCTCTGCAAAGTACGATTACTGCAATGAGCTGACCCGGATTCTCACAAGTGTTCTGGCACCGGAAGAGGCAGAGGTAGTCGCCATTATCTTGCTTAACCGCATTATCACCAGACAGGAGCTGAAGTCTCTTTTTAACAGTGACCAACTTGAGAGCATTCTCAGATCTCTCGCGAAGAAGGGAGTCATAGAGCGCGGTCCGGTGTTTTACTCTGTGAGCGCCGAGGGACTGCTGAGACTGGTAAGAGAGAAAAGAGAGGAGATAGAGAGAACAAAAAAAGTTCTGGAAATGCTTGAAGGAGTGATTTGTTACGGTCGTGTATCTCCATCTGGGAGGTAAGTGTTGCAGTAGTTCTTGATGAGAAATCTGAGCACGTCAGCGTCCGATTCGATGCCAATGTGTTTTTTTACTTTCAGGAAGCATTGATAGAGCTCTTCATTCATTGTTATCTTCACGACTTTTACCGGTCTTGTACTGGCTTGTTTTGTATTCATAAAGTAACCGGATATGGGCAAATAAAAATTTGGTGTGGTTTTCTGTTGTGATGATTAGGATTGTTATGTAACTTATAAGGACTTTAGAGTAGTGATTATGATTATAAAGTTCATTAAAAGTGTAAAGATTTATATATTTGTGAAACTATAAGGGTTTGATGGGGTCTTGCAGGGTTGAGTTGGTAGAGATCGCGGGCCGTCACTGCAGCAGTATTGATGTGAGCAACATGACTCTTCTTGTGAGGGGGTTGGAGCAGTGTGGGGAGAGTTTTCTGCCATTCTATGTTCTGAGAAGCAATCTTGGAGGTAGGGCGAGAACTCTGGTTCTGTGTCCTGTATGCGGGAATTACGGGTGGCTGGTAGTCCGTGCCAGAACAGGGTATGGGAAAAAATACAGAATAATCCATAGAGGTAAAAGCGGATGTAGCATCAGTTTTTCTTCCAGTGAATATGAGGCTATAGACAGGATTCACTGCTTAGCCCAGCAGAGTCTAAAAAGGAAGCAAGCCTCCGGACAGACGGGAAAGAAACGCCGGAAACGCGGCAGATCTTCTCGATCTCGAAATCTGAACACTTGTAGATAGCGGTTGCTGCCAGTGTTGTTGGAGCAGCATTTATCTTTTTTTCCGCTTTTCTCACGAGCGCTATAGCTCTCTCCAGGCCTTCTCCGTAAAATCCGAGCCTGTTTGCGAAGAGTAATAGATAGTTTTCAGCGGGTAGAGGCGTGGTTCTGATACCCAGCCGCTTTTGGAGCTGCTTCAGTCCGGTGAGCACCATTTTTTTCTCAATGCCGCTCTTTTCTCTGATCTCGTTTATCGTTCTTGCTATGCCATCCTGTCTGCATGCTGCAAGGACACATGCGCCTGCGATCTTTCTCCCCTGGAGCCCCGCCTTAATGGCCATTTTGGCCAGTAGCTTTGCCCTCTCTACCGTGTACTTGGGCAGGTTCAGCTTTTTTGCTATTTCTTCCGTGAGCCGGATGGTCTGTGGCGTTTTCTGCTGGAACACGTATCTCAGTTTTTGCTTTTGCCTCAGCCTGCTTCTGCATCTGGAAATTTCATCTTTTTCAGTCGTGGTTCGTGGTAGCGAGAATCTTTCGGAGAAGTCGTTTCTCCCGATCACGAGCCCGCACTTCGGACAGTAGTATTCTTGCCGCCTGTAGTCTAGGACTGCTATCTCCTTGCATTCTGTACAGGCCGGCGTTGAACCCCCCATACACTCATCACTCTTGATCAACCGCAAAGTGACGAGAACTGTACCTCTCCCATATATTCAACCTTTTTGCGGAGCTCCTCCGAGTTCGTATCAACGAGAAGTCTCTTTTTGGAGACCATGCCATAAAAATATTTTTTAGTGCTCATGCGCTCACCCCCTGTCCTTCGTGTCTTTTTTCTGTGGTGAAGTACTCGCCACTGATCATTTCCGAGAGTCTGCTGACGAATTCTTGCGCTGCCATGTCGCAGGATGATCCCTCGACGTCTGCAGTGATCGTTCCTTTTTTCACGACTGCTCTGAACCTCATGTCCATCCCTCAATCACGTATCCATCTTCGGTTTCCCTTGCGTATACATCCATGCCGAGCATTCGTGCACTTTTTGCAACGCTTGCGGCGATTATTGCATCACTGACTTTCTCTGCGAGTTCTCTGCTCTGCGGGATGTCCTGATCGTAGTTGATTCTCGCGATCCCGTCCTCAATTGTTACGTACACCAAACTGCTCACGGCAAAACCGAGAGGCATCTCCGCCACTCTGTATTTCTCGAGCAGCTTCTTGGCTTCTTCAAGCACTTCTCTGTCGGCAAAAACATTTTCTACAACAACACTAACAATTCTACTCATTTTTTCACCTCCGAGGGAGTTCAGAACTCCCTCAGTGGGGGATTGGGAGAAAAAATTTGGTTAAAACTGAAACGTCTCGTCTTTCGAAGTGGGGAAGAAGTCAGTCGTGAGGAGCGTCTTGATGTTCTGCAACCGGGCTGTGCGCTCTTTCTTCTCGCGGGCGAACTGCCTGAGTCCCCTAAGCATGCCTACCACCTCCACGTGCTGTCCGATGCGACGGGAAGTAGAGCTCCAGGAACTCTTTCACGTCCCTGGACGCTTTATCTGCTTCCACCATCTTCAGGATTGCTCTGTGGAGCCTTGCTCTGTCAATGCAGCTCAGGTGCTCGAATTCCCTTACTTCTCCTCTCTTGGCCACGAAAACGAAGCAGCCGTAGTGCGGGTGCTTTGCAAAGTAGAGGTTCCTGTACCTGAACGTTCCTGCGTAGTTCATGAGGGTCTCTACGAGCTCTTCTACAGACCCGACTTCGGTTATGCTCTCAAGCATCTCTCCATTCTCCATAGCACTGAAGGGATCTCCATCCTCGAATTCAGCTGCTCCGCTAAGCCAGTAATTCCTTCTAATGGCTTCAATAACCAATTCATTCATTTTAATCACCTCCAGTGGGGAAATGGGTGAGAATGTGTTACCCGCTACGTTAAAGAAGCAGAAGAAAAACAGGATTCACAAACGGGATTCAGGAAAAAACAGAAATACGTTAGTCTGCAGCTCAAATGTTGTTCTGACTTAGCATTGTATATATATCCTGGAGGAAGTCATTCTCTTCATCGTCTCCCACGAACACCTTGTAGAAGGTCATCAGGTGCTTGTAAGCTGGCAGGATTTTCTTGCTGATCTCTGTTTTTTCGAAGCCCGGGATGTCCTCGAAGATTCTCAAAACATATCCAGGACTATACTTCCCGAAGCAGTCCTCGAGCGGGCGTGAGAAGTCCATTTTTTCGAAGATGTAAGGGATAAACACTCCTTCTGTTCTGCCTGAAGGTGCAGCAATTGCAAAATAGTCGCTGTACAGCGCTACGAGTACTGCCTGGTTCCCCACCCACTCTCCCTCGGACACAAGCCTTTCCAGCCTTACTCTGTCTGGAGGATGCGTTTCATTCTCAAGCGTGAACGTCCTTGGCAGTACAGTTTCGAGAGAGGGGTTTGAGATCATGAACTCCACAAGTCTTTCCTCGTATTTCCTGACTCCTGTTATGTTTCTTGGAATCAGAGTGCAGTATAGCTCCTTCTCCGTGTATATTCTCCCTGGCCTGAGCTCTGTGATTAGATCCCAGTAGATATCCGGATGTGCAAGCTCTGCAAGGTTCTTTGCAATCCCCTTTGCAGCATATTCTTCAAGAGTCTCTGCTTCCATTTTCTCCCTGAAAAAAGGGGCGAAATCGGTCTTTACTATGTAAACTTCTCCGCCGCATTGCGTTGCGGCATACTCCGGGGAGTGCAGGTATCCTGGGAGCTTAAATATAGTTGGTTGTTCATTCATTGTACTATCAGTTATCTGGCAAGTATTTAAAGCTTCAATATCCAGCATAGACCATCACTGGAAAAAATCGGTTAGATCCTCGCAAGGATATCTCCGTCGTTGCAGAGCCTTCTTGCGAGCTCCATATACTTTGCCTGCTGCTCCCTCCTCGCCTTTGCATCTATTCTGAAGCTCTGCAGAGCCTTTTCAAAGTCATCCCACTCGACAACATCTTTTCTTGTCTTGAACGCGTTCCTTGCAGCTCTTAGCACGAGCTCTTCGAGCTCAGCACCGCTGAACAGCTCCGTGAGATCAGCTGCTTCTTCCAGCACGGTCTCGTCTTCAAGGGGTACATTTCTTTTTACCTGTGTATGCACGTTCAGGATCTCATGCCTTGCATCTCTATCAGGGTAAAGCATGGGTATGTGATAGTCGAACCTGCCCACTCTCAGAAAAGCCTCGTCGAGCTGTTCGGGAACATTCGTCGTGCCGAGGATTATTGCCTTTCTTTCCTCACTGCCGAGCCACTCCAGAAGAATGCTGAACATCCTTTTTGTTACTTCATGCTCGTCGTTGCTCCTCTTACCAAATCTGTCTATTTCATCGATAAAGACTATGCACGGAGCTACGCTTTCAGCGAGCTTTATTGCCCTCGCAACGTTTCTCTCCGTTTCACCGTACCACCTGCTCACCACGTATTCAGTCTTGAATCTGAGAAAAGGCATTCTCAGTTCTTTTGCAAGCGCCCTTGCAAATACGGTCTTGCCTGTCCCTGGCGGGCCGAAGAGCAGAAGCCCTCTTGGTAGTCTGATCCCAAGCTTCGAGGCTCTTTCGCTTTCATGTATCACATCTATCACGTTTTCCTTCACGAACTCCTTCAAGTACTGATACCCGCCAATTGCCTCAAAGCCCTGTTTGGGCTCTTCTATTTCCACGACACCTCCTTTCCTAACTACTTCTGCTTTAGCCATCGCTATGAATTCAGTCTTCACGCTTCCGTGTAGGGCAACGCTTTCAAGGGCCGCAGTCTCGAACTCGTGCAGATTCAACCCTGCTCCTGCTGCGATCACACCTTCCTCGTATTCAAAACCCAGCTTTGTGAGCAGCGTTCTCCTTTCCTCACTGCTGCTGGGCTCGGGCTCGCAGAGGATTGAAAGTCTTAAAGCGTCATCGCTCACAAGGTGCCTGCCGCCGAAGATGCAGCAGAGGAAGTCTCTCATGTATAGCTCGTCGTCGAGAGCGTAGAGCTTGATGTATGCGTTGAGAATGTTGCTCTGGTCTGGTGGGAAGATCGTGAGGGCGACTCTGCTGGCCCCCTCCTTGACCCTGCTGTATATCCTCGAGAGCGTGTGGTCGAGAAGAGACGGTTCGTTCTCTTTTTTGAAGATCAGCTTTCCTTCAGGCTTTAAAACCCTGTATATCCCGCTCACGTTCCACAGATACACATCGTATAATGCCGACACCAGAAATGAGAGGAGTTCCTTGAGTCTAAACCTGTCATCGCTATCGATCACCGCTACAGTGCTCATCTGCGAAGCTCTTTTCCTTATCAAGGTTTTAACCCAATCCATTTAAATCACCTCCACCAGGAAAATGGGTGAAAATTGGGCCGCGAAACAGGAGATTTACCCTGTATTCCTACGTGCATATCTCTCCTGAGCAGGAGAAGAGCATGCTGAGTGGCAGAAACTGCTCAGTCTGCGTATCTAGAAAGTAGTATTCATGTGAAAATGGATCGTAGATAAATTCCACAACTTTCACTTCATTGCTTTTCTGCATCGCAATCTTGATCTTGTAGGGAACCCTGTGTGTGACCGCGTCCTCTATTTTCGCGTTCTCTAAAGAGTATATCTCGACCTTCACACTTTCACTTTCATGGACTGCAAGCAGGTGAGTCAATTTTTTGACCGTATTCTCTATCTTCTTCATTTTCGAAACACCTCGAGGCGGAAAAAATAAGAAAATAGGAAGAGATTCAGGCTTCAGCTGCAGCTTCTTTCAGAGAGGGTAGAATTCCGGAAGCTTCTTTATCAGAGCTGCAGCACGCCCGCTGTACATGTCCTCAGTGATTCTGCTTGCAAACCGTTCTGAGAGCATCCTGAAATCCTCGATAAGCCATTTCTTCTCCTCGTCTATATCTATCCCGATCTCTGCAGCTAGTTTCTCCAGGGCCTGTATCTCCTTGCTCAGAGCTTCTCTCACAGGAGCTAGATGCATTATCTTGTGGGAGTTCCTCAGCTTTTCAGCTAGCTCGTCGAGTCTCTTCTTTGTCTCCTCTACAAGCGTTGCTGCTGCCGCTGTCACAGTCTCTCTGCACACCTCTCTCACAGTTTTTTCAATGAACTGCTCGACGTTCTGGTCCAGTGGGAAAACCATTAGCTTTATTCCGTCTGTCAGTCCCCTTACCGTTATCTTTCCGTTTTTCTGCTCTATGTATTCTACTGTTTTTGCAACGTACTCCGTCTCTTTCTCGAGAATCGCTTTCATAATCTTTTCCTCGAGCTCCTTGTACTTTGGCAAGAACTCATCGAGAATGCTCCTGATCCTCTCCACACCGCCTTCAGTTGTTACGTAGATTCCGCTCTTCAGCTTTGCTGAATGCCTTGATACTTCATTCTTGACCGCATCGTTCAGTCTGTCGAGCTCGTTTTTGAGCTCTCTGTCGATGTAGGATATCACTTCATCTCCTATCCTGACCTGCTCTTTAGCTCCGTTTTCCAGTTCAATTTCCATGAAAATCGGAATTCTGCTGGAAAATCTTCCATGCGTTGGGAGATCCACGTCGATGATGAAGAGCTTGGACCCGGTTCTGCTCTTTACAACATCCCTGACCTCAGAAGCTATAGACATACACATCACCTCCTTTTAAATTTCTTCATTGGGGTTTTGGAATGAAAAAATAGAGGAAAATCATTTGACACTCTCCACTTCTTTTTTTGCTTTTTTCGCTCTCACGACCACGCCCCAGACTGCATTCGCAAAATCGTCAAAATCCCTGACCCGCACAGTCAGTAGATCGTAGTGAACAAAGAACTCGGGCTTTTCGTACTTCTCTGCGATTTCTTTGAAATACGTCAGAATTTCTTGCGTGCTGACTTCGCTGAGCTTCTTTCTGAATGTTCGAACATTCAAAGTAGCAAATTCGTAAGGATAGATCTCAGAAAAAACCGTTCCATCGTCTAAGTCGACATATACTATAACTTTTCCGTCCGCAACTTTACAGGCAAACTCTACCCATTTTCTCATTTTTCTCGCCTCCTTTTAGATTTCTTCAAAGTTTTTCGAACGCCGAGCATGCTATCTTACCCTCTGTCGCTATGCCAACAGACTTACACGCCCGAGCACCACTAGCAGCCCCCTTGCTTCTTGCCCACTCTTTCGCGTCAAAATGCCTGCACCTGAAGCAAATGCCCTTCTTTCCGTCACTCTTTTTCAGGGCTTTCAAAAATTCCAATTCTACATTCATTTTAATCACCTCCACTGGGGAGGTGGGTGGAAATCGGGTGTTCTGGATCAGAAAAAAAAGGTCAGATGAGTTCTAGAACTATCTCCTTTTTCAGTTTCTGTGCAGTTTCGGGATCTTTTTCAGAGATTTTCTTCAGAAATTCCTCTATTTCGGCTGTGTCCAGATATTCCAGGCCATGCCGGGAGGCACGCAGATTTGATTGAAGCTCCTTGCCCCTGTACAGATCTTCAAGGGTGATTAGATCTTGTGCCGAGCGGTTGAAATCTGTGCAGTACCAGGTCCTTTTCAGCTTATCATGTACTACGAGCTTCCCACCCGCTACTGCGGCTATGTATCTTTCGTTTATGATGACCGGATCCGCGAGCACTTCTTCGGGAATAGAAATTTCCATTGTCTTTTCGAAAACGATTCTGCCAAAGGATTCTATGATTTTTCCGTCCACAAGCTCCAACGCCCATATCAAGTTATCCTCCCCTCTGAAAATTATGTATCCTTTTGCAACCTTTGAGAGCGCGAGGAGAAGCCAGTATATGTAGCTGTGCCATTTGAAGCTGTACTCGCTCGGAAGAAGCTCCGAATCCTCTATGCAGAATATCCTTTCCGGATCGTAGCGTTTAAGAATCTCCTCAGCTTTTTCTTCGTCGAGAATCTCTATATTATGCTCGATCACGTCGACGTAGTATCCCATTTTCATCACCTCATCTTCAGGTTTTTCACCTCCAGTGGGGAAATAGGTGAAAAATCAGAACAGGAGGGCCAGCATCTCGCTCCTGTCCAGTTCGTGCAGCTCTATCGCGGGATTGAAGAAGCCGTCTTTGTCGCACAGGTAGAGCCAGGTGCACTTTTTCTCCTCATCGGCGAGCTTGTGCCGTGATTTCAGAAGGAAAAATCTGTCGAAGAGCTTCACGATTTCCTCGTGATCGCTCAGCTTCTTCATAACTCTGATGCACATCGATATCTCAAGTCGGGTCAAATTTTTCAGATTTTTCAGAGTATTAATAACTCTACTCATGTACTCCTTTTCACTGTTCGGGATGCGGTGGATCTTGATTGGAGGTTGCGGGGAAATCTTCAATCTTTCCATCCAGCCGTTGACGTCTTGCCACATTGTTGCAGTTTCCTTCTCGCAGACCTGAACGTGAAGCACCACGCTCGAGAATGACTTTTCGGGCCACCAGGGTAGCGTAAGAACGACAATTCTTTGCGGATTTGTTTTTGCAACTTCTTCAAGAATTGAGATTGCCAACTCTTTCAGTCCTTCTGGATCGAGCTTCTTCATTTTCATCACCTCAGAGGAGCAGCAAAAGCGCCTCTTCTCTGCTCAGCTCGTAGAATCTCACCAAAGGGGGATACGGATCGCACGTGTCGGCTACGAGAAAGCAGCGGTATTTGCCTATATTCCAAGACCAGAGCTCAAAATCCGTATTTGCAAAGAAAAATTTATCGAAGAGCTTCACGACGTATTCAAATTCGCCCAGCTTTTTCAGAAGTAGTGCGGTCGCAGTTATTCGGTATTCCGCTTCCCTCCTCACGGCTTCTATCAGCTTTCTGATATCTCCCTGATGCTGTATTGCTCTGCGAAACGCGAGCCCGATCGCTTCCCGCCCTTCATCGCGTTCTTCGCTGAGGATTCCCTGCTCGCAGACCAGGATTTCACTGGTAGGATCTTTTTGGACGGGCTGTGCTCCGAATTCCGCAGCCTTTTCGAGAAGAGAAATCGCGAGGTTTTTGAAATCCTCGCAACTGTATTTCTTTCCGCTGAAGACACGTGAGCGTTTCATTTTTCTCACATCTTTTTCCAGCAGTCAGAGGAGGGAAGCAAGGATTTCACTTTTATCTACTTCGCAGAACTCGCTTGCAATGTCGATCTTTCCTGTGTCATCGCGCACGGGGAACCAGCGGTACATGTTCTCATTCTCGGAGACTATGCGATCTGTCCTGATGTGGAAATACCTGTCAAACAGCTTCACGTATAGCTCGTGGTGGCTCAGCTTTTTCAGGATCCGGACGCAGATACCCATCCTGTATTCGTTCAGTTCCTTCAGCTCCCGTATTATTTCTCTGACATCTCTCGGGTCACCGCTCTCCGTCAGGCACGGTATGCATATCTTGAGAGGAACTATCTCTATCCTTTCCTGCCACATATTGTATTCGCGCTCGCTGTAGATCTCGCGCTCGCAGATCTGGATGAAGCCCAGCTTACCCAAATACTTGCGTCTAGGATGATAGTCCTGTGTAATTCTTCCGACAACTATTCTCCGCGGGTTGTTTTCCACAGCCCACTCGAGAAGGGAGAAGGCCAGTTTTGCGAACTCCTCAGGGCCATGTGCCTTCATTTTTATCATCCTCCTATTGCGGGAGGAGTCAGGGGTGAGCCGCACAGGGGGCATTTTCTCTCGAATATCCATTCCAGCTCTGCTATCTTTTTCTCCAGTCTTTCGATTTCAGCATCTACTTCACTCATTTTGATCACCTCCACCGGGGAAAAGGGTGAAAGCGACGTATCAGGAAAAAAACTGTGAAAAATCAGTTTTTCCTGGGCTGGAGAACGAGCTTTCTATCTTCCGCAGCCCATACAATGGGATCTGTCCGTTGACACTCTCCACGGCTGAAGCCGGGAGATTCCCCCTTCTCAGCCCCGGAGCATCCGGAACTTCCTTCATCTGCTCCGGGACATCACATGGAGTTCCGGGCTGTGTCAAATCAGCTCCCTGCCTTGGACATATAGCCCAGGGCTCGTTTTAAGTCAAGAGGTCTTTCTCATGGTTAGCTTTATTGGTTTTCCGAGAATTGCTGGCGGAGAGAAGAGAGTTGTCACGGGTATGGTGATTCTGGCATTTCTCTGGAACCACTCCATAACCTGTTCTGTGTCTATGTCAGCTATGTCCCAATCGCTCAGGATCACAATCTGATCTTTTTTGAATCTGTCTGCGAGCTCCAGAGCAGGCCATATCTCTGTTTCACCGCCACCTACCATTTTTGTCTTCACTTTTTCTATATCTCCTACTCTCCTGAGAACGACTGGCTCGTAGGCTGTGGCATCCCAGGGTATGACAACAACTGACGCGTTTTCCTTCAGGATCCCGTAAATCTCGCCAAGGAACTGCTTCAGAGTATTTTCATCTATGCTTCCGCTTGTGTCCACGAGCACCAGAACATTTGTGAGCCCGCGCGTATCCTTTCCAGGGAGAAGAGACGGGAGCTTCTTGTTTGGCCTTGCCCATGTTTTTCTGACCTTCACCCCCATGTCGCTGGTTAGCTTTTTTCGAAGCACCGACCTCCAGTCTACAGATGGAGGCAGGATCTCGTTCAGCAGTCTTTTAGCCCATCCCGGCAGCCTGCCAATGGCTTTGAGGGTTGTTGCAATTTCGGATGCTTTTCTGTCAACGCTTCTCTCCAGTTCTTGTAGGGAGCTGATTTCTCTGTCCTTTTCGTCCCCTTCATTCAGGGTTTTCTTTCCCAGTGCTTCTGCACGGGCGTTTCCGAGGTCATTCCATTCAGGGTGTGCCGGGCAGATATTTTTGAGCAGTTTCTCGTATATCATTTTGGAAAGCTCTTCGAAACTCATTTTGCGGATTAATTCCTCATCAATTTCGAGGAGCTCGCTGATTGTGTTTGCAGTAGTCCTGCTTTCGGGTTTTGGAATCGAGTACTCCTCGTCGAGGTACTGGTTCACCTTCACGTCAGCAGCGATGTTCATTGCAACTTTGAATAGCTCCTGCTCCCTATCCCCATAGAGGGATCCAGCTCTGATGTCGTGCTTCAAGAGAATGTGCATCGTCTCGTGGGCAAGGATGTATGGCATGTGGCTTGTGTTGTATTTAGAGAAGAGGTCAGGATTGATGTAGATCGAGATCCCGTCAGTCCATGCAGGGGACTGCACTTCTCTGCTCTCGTAAATCCATGTTCTCTTCAGAAATAGCCCGATCATGGGGGATTGGATAATCAGGGTTGCAATGCAGTCTTTTACAACAGTCTTCAGGTCCATTGGCGTCACCCTCACGCAGTGTAGGATGAGAGCACCTTTATCACGTCTTTTGCCATGGACTGCATCCTTCTGAGCAGCTCAAGCCTCTCCTGCTTCGGCATCATTACTAGAATCAGGACCAGAAACTCCCTTGATTTCTCTCCCATATACTTGAGAAGCCCGGAGTATTCTTCTGCCAGTGTCTTGCCACCAAGCTGTGCGATTGCGTCGGAAATCAGTATTTTATCATTCGTAGACAGCTTTTCGAAGTCCTCGGGAGACTTTCTGAGCTTCTCGAGCACCGCAGGGATGTCAATCTTCGTCTTCAGGAGAGCTGCAAACTTCACCCCGACTTCTTTTCCGAGGTGACCGATAACGGTTTCCTCGATGAACTCGTCGTCGCACTGCCCTTTGAGCTCGTGAAGAAGCACTGCGAGCGATGTCCAGCTTCTCGGCGTCGGGAAGTTCGTGAATCCATCGTCCTCTGCCGGGGGCTTTATGAAGTCAAAGGGATATGTCTTCAGATACGCATAGCAGAGCTTCTCCCATGCATCGCCGTACTGCCGCACCATGTAGTCCTTCCACTCATCGATGCTCGGAGCGGAGACAGTGTAGATCTTGCACCTGTTTCTCAGTGGCTTTGGCAGGGCTCTCGCAATTTCGCTCCACTCTGCGTTGTTGGAGGCCATGACTATCTTTATGTTCCTGGAGAGCTTTATCGTCCATGCAGCCTCCTTTTCCTGAATTATGCTGTAGAACATGCTCATCTGGTCGTCACGCTGAACGTTGCTGAGCTCGTCGATGAAGAGCACTCCATGGATGTCTTTCGCAGTCATTGCGAGGATCACTCTCGGCGGCACGTAGTCCACGAAAGCCCTGTCTGTGCCATTGGCAGTTCTCTTCTCGGGGTAGCTGAGCTCCTCAGGGTATACGTGGGGAGCTATGAGTCTGTAGTAGAGGTAGTATTTCTCGGGGTGGGCGAATATGTTTTCTGTCGTTTTCTCATCCGCTTCTCTGAGATCGACGAAAATCTTTCCAAACTTCTCGGCTTCTTCTTTCGCTTTTTGCATCACGATTTCTGTTTTTCCAACTCCTGGCGGGCCGACATACAGGGCCCTGTCTATCAGCCTGATACTTGTGCTTTTCACGCTATCACCCCACACAGAACGATCATATTAGTTTCAGTGTTTCATGATCTCGAAGAGTTCCTCGTCGTTGGGGATTGTTTCAAGGAGCTCTTTCATCTCGTATTTTTCCGCAACCGCGTAGATTCTCAGGAGTACGGCTGGCATAGAGTAGAAGTTTGTATGCTGTATGCGTTGAAGAAGTAGTTCCAGATCAGTTTTTGCCTTTTCGTCAGTAGTTTTTGAAAGCAGAGCTATAATTTTTGCAATTGCAAAGCTCTGCCAGGCTTTCAAACTGTCAAATCTTATTTTTTCCTCCATATTCAATCACCTCCACTGGGGTACTGAGGTAGAAAAGGGTTTTTAACTTTAAAAACAGATTAAAAGCATGAACATCTTTCTGCCTGCAATAGATGGTCTGGTTAAAAAACTGCAGGAACTTTCTGAGGAACTGAAAAAAGCAGGTGTTGACGTCGAAATTGGAGAAAAAGTCAGAATGAGTTCTGAAGCATTTCTTGGAGTGGTGTTTTATGAGAGCGATGAGCCTGAGATAATCATGCCTGCAGAGCAGAAGCTCATTGATGTCTTCGAAAAGCTGAGCCCGTTTGTTTTCACCCTTGTGAATGGAAAAGAGTTGAGAATAACATTTGTTCTGGACAGATATGCACGAGTTGCTTGTCCATTCTGCTCGGAGGAGTTACTGCTTTATTTCGGAGTCGGGGGGACCGTTTATCCTGCATGCTGCTCTTGCGGGGCCGAAATAGAGTATGTGGTTGGTGATCTGGCCGAGGAGCTTGCTTACAGGTTTGATCGTGTGGTGCAAGTCTCAAAGGACAAGTATATTGTAGACGGGACGAGTCTCGCAGTAGTCACTGAAGACAACGAGGAAGGTATCTGGAGTGGCTTCTTCTTCATGAAATGACTGACTGCACAATTCTGTTCTTCTTTTTCATTGTTTTTTCAAAAAGCCGGTTGTGTTTTCCGAAAAAAAGAAACTCTACTCTGCTCTGATAACCTTTCCAAACGGGAAGCAGGATTCCGGTGCACCGCCCTTGCAGACGACCCATATCGTCGTTATTTTCGGCGGGGTTTCAGGGAAGTCACCGTGACCGTCTGTGAGGTAGATTACGAGTTTGGCCCTCTTTTTTGCTGCCAGCTCGAATACTGGCCTGAAGTCCGTCCCTCCACCGCCTTTTGGAGTGAAGTTTCTTAGCTGATATTTGTTGCGTATCTCTTCAACTGTCTGTATCTGTGCATCGCTGCTCACAAGAGTTAGCTTTATCGAGCGGTAGTTCTTTACCAGCCATTCCACCTCTCCTAAGAACTCAGAGAGTAGCCTGTCGCTGATTGAGAGCGATGTGTCAATCGCAACAAGCGCTTCGAGGTGCTCGCTTTTCGCTATTCCGGGGAGAAACACGTTTTCTGGGCTCTTCTTGCTCGGTTTCTGGAAGGAGTAATCGTGGGGGATCATTTGAGTCAGGTAGCGTCTCAGGAGTGCTTTCCAGTTCACCTTTGGTTTCAGTGCCGCATCTACAAGCCTGTCAAATCCTGCAGGCGTTTTTCCGTGCATCTTTGCAAACATGTAAGCCTCGCTGAGCAGCTCTTGAGGACTCTTCTGGGGCTGGAGGCCTTCCGAAGCAATCCCTCCTTTCGAGGCACCCTCTGACTCCTTTTTCTGATCGTCTCTGTCTTTGCTACCGCAACTGCTCTCATCCTGCTCGCACTCATCTTTCGTGTCGTCGGAGAAGTACATGGTGTCCTCATTTTCATTGTAGTCATTTTCATCTATAGCGAAATCCCTGATTTCCCAGTAAACTTCCTCAGCAGACTTCCTCTCAGGATTCCACACCGCGTAATTCCTACCCTTGGCGTCCGTTAACTTCACGTACAGTTCCTTTGTTCCGGGGTCCTGTTTGGGCACTATCGCGCCCTGCTTCACTTCGATTACTCTTCCATCTGGCAGCCTGATTTTGTCCTTCCAAGCCGGCAGTTTGAAACCGTTGATGGTCAGGATTGCGTTGACAACTATGTCTTCAGCGATGTTCATCCTGCTGTAGTATTGTTTGTCCTTTTCACCTCCAAGTGCCTTTCTGGCCTCTTTCGATCTTTTTGTGTGCCCAAGCAGGTAGTGCAGCAGTTCATGGCACAGTACAGCCATCAGCTCTTCATCGTTCAGCTTTTTCACGAACTCGGGGTTGTAGACTATCTTTGGACCGGGCGGCTTCGACTCATTTTTGCTGGCGATCTGAACATGCATTAGCGCGTAACCGAAGAAGGGCTTCTCTCTCAGGAGTTGAATTCTTGCCTTTATGATTTTTTCCTTTATTTCCTTATTCGCCATTTTATCTGCAAAAAAACTCATGTGAATCACCTCCACCGGGGAAATGGGTGAAAATCAGAGCAGGAGCGTGAACATCTCCTCTCTGTCTAGCTCGTATAGTCTCATTGTGGGGTCAAAAAATCCTTTTTCATTGCACGGACCGAGCCAGATATACCGGAAATCTTCATGGTCGGGGATCCAGGAGAGCGATCTCAGAAGGAAATGCCTGTCAAAGAGTTTTATTATAGCTTCATGGTCGCTCAGCCTTTTCAGAACTTTAACGCAGGGCGATACCAGAAAACCGGTCGAATTTTTCAGCCCGTTCACGACTCTTTTGATGTATTCTTTTTCACTGTCCGGGATCCTGCTGACTGTGATAGCCTTGCGGAGATGTATCCTCAGCCTTTCCATCTCCTCGTCGACATCATGCCACCGTGAAGGCGTCTCCTTCCCGCAGACCTGAATTACCAGCACAGCCCTCGTGAACGGTTCCTCAGGATGCTGTCGTGAGAGAGTGACAATTCTTCCCGGATTGGTTTCTGCGACTTCTTCGGTGATTGAGATTGCCAGCCTTCTCAGCCCATCGGAGTCGAGTTCTCTCATATCCATCACCTTGAGGGCTTAGAGCAGGTAGAGCAGGGCTTCCTCCTCATCCAGCTCGTAAAAGTATCCCTTGGGCAGAGTTGGAAAAATGTCGTCACTCACCAGGAAGAAGTAGTAGTCTGCCTTTAGCTCTGAGATGCGGTGCGGCATCTCCACGAGAAAAACTTTGCCGAGAAGGCTCGCTACAACCTCGCTGCGGCTCAGTTTCTTCAGGATTCTGACTGTAACTCCTATCTTGTACTTGTCCACTTTTTTCACGTCTTCCACAATCTCTTTTATCTCCCTCGGCGTCCCGTCCTCTGTAAGGCAGGGTATGTGGCAGTCGTAGGGAGGGGAGATTTGTATGCTTTCCATCGCAAAACCTGACCACTGGATGTAGAAGACCCTGGTTTTTCTCCTTGAATAACACCTGCGCTCTCCGGGCGCACGTTCGTATACTGTGATATCTATGAGCTTGTCTCCCTGGCGGTTGATTGCTATGCGCTCCGGCTCGGTCTCTGCAACTTTGTCAAGTGTCTCGAGAGCCAGTTTTCTGAAGTCATGAGGGAAGTACTCCTTCACCTTCACCACCTCTGCCGGGGAAAAGGGTGGAGTTCAGAGTAAAAGCGAAAGAATATCTTTATCCTCTGCGCAGTAAATTTTCACTGCCTGCAGCTCGCGGTCGCGGTCTGTGTAGATGAGCAGCCAGCTCAGATCGCCCTCTTCTTTTATGCTCAGAAAACCTGCTTTGATGAGAAACAATCTGTCGGCGAGCTTCATCAGGTACGTGTTACTGTCGAATTTTTTAATCACCCGGGCGTTCGCGCATATCCAGATCTCTTCTGATTTTTTTAGGTCCCCGATGATCTCCAGAATATTTCTCGGCTCTCTGTTTTGAGTGTAGCAGGAGATTTCCAGCCGGAACGGGGTAATCTGGAGGTACTCCACGTTGTTGTAGCTGTCGTATATGTAGAATATGCCAGACATGGTCGCGGGACTCATCTCCTGCCCGTATACCCGGATGTACTGCAGGTATCCTCCTATGCTTTCGATGAGAACTCTTCCGGGTTTTTCTCTTGCCGCCTTTTCGAGAATCTGAAATGCAGTTTCTCTTATGTCCTGGGGGCCGAGTTCTTTCAGGCCGGCTGTTATGTCGCAGCCTTCGTCCTGCATTTTCATCGCCTTCACTTCACAGCATGTAGCCGAGTGCCTCTTCTTTGCTCAGCCTGTAGAAGCGCTCTGTTAGCTCGAAGTCCCTGTCATCCCTCACAACAAACCAGTAGTGCCTCCCTTCCTTTTCAGGAATAAAATATTTTGATTTTATGAGGAAGAAATTACCGAGAAGTCCTGCAAGGATTTCCTGGTCGTTTATCTTCTTCAGGATTTTAACGCAGATCCCTATTTTGTACTTGTTCATTTTTTTCAGCTCTTCGATTATCTCACTGACATCTCTGAGCTCTCCGTCCTCGGTGAAGCAGGGTATGCTGTATTCAAGGGGGGAAATCTGGATTCTCTCCATCCACCTGTCGAAGTCTTTTTCGTTTCTTACCTCTCTCTCGCAGACCTGCATTAGTGAGAGCATCCCTATGTGAGCGTGATTCCAGCTTTTTCCCACGTGGGATATTACAATGTGCCTCGGGTTGGTTTTCAGGAATTCTTCAAGCGTTCTGAAGGCCAGTTCTGTGAACTCCTCGGGACCGTACTCCATCATTTTTTCGTCACCTTGCTGAAGAGGGGAGCAGGTATACAAGCATGTCCGTGATCGCGCTGGTGTATCTTGAGCGGTGGAACGCTCTCACAAAGAACTCCTTGTTCGCGGCTTTCATGCTCGAAAGTGTGAGCATGGCGAATTCAGCCATCTTGTTGCCTTCCATCTGCTTTGCTTTCGCCGTGATTCTCTCCCTTTCCTCCCTGTCGAGCCTCTCGTTTTCGAGCTTCTTCTTCAGTGAGATGTACTCTTCGAGCGTATCATCGTCGTAGATGCCAGTGAATATCTGTGCCACGAATCTGAGCAGCATCTCTGCATACTTCTCAGGGTTCTTGCTGTAGATATGCACGATTGAACCGATTACGGAGAACTTCTGAGATATCTCAAGCTTCGTGAACAGCTGGGGGGTTCTGAGGATTTCCTCCACGTTTACAGCGTTGCTGAGCTCCAAAAACTGCCTGAACTGCAGTCCTGCCACGTAACCGCAGGCTTTTGCGACTGCCCTCCATGCCTCCTTGTTGCTCTTGTTGTTCATCAGCTTCGATGCCTTCTCCCAGCCCCTCGGTGTCGGGAATGTTCTGTCTCCCTCGACATAGTGGAACAGCTTTTCTGGCTGGAAGCTCAGGAATGCGAGAATCCTGCTGTCTATTCCGTTGTCTACAGCCCAGTAGAACCAGCCTGTTCTCTTCTCGTCGTCCTTGAACACCGGCACAGCAAGCGTGACGTGCGTGAACCTCGTTTTCAGCGGGTCTGCAAGGTCGAAGGTGTATGCCTTGTCTTCCTCAATGTTGCCGGCCGCGATCACTGCAACACCGTCTGCGAGCTCGAGGTCTTCTAACCTTCTGTCAAGGACAAGGCTGTACGCTGCATTCTGTGTCAGTGGCGGGGCGAGATTGAGCTCGTCGAGGAAGACAATACCTCTTATCTCCACACCGTTCTCTTTTTCGTAGTCCTTGCTGATTCTGTAGAGCCAGTCCGGGTAGTGCCACTTTGAAACACCATTGTCCTTGTAGAGCACGCCAATGATGTCGGTGGGGTCTCTTAGAGTCATTCTCCTGTCGATCAGCAGGAAATGTTCGTTGTCTGCGTCTCTTATGCTCTCGGACAGCTTCCTGCCGTATCTCTCTGCAAGGATTTCTGCTGCCTTTCTTACGGTGTATGATTTGCCTATTCCTGTTCTGCCCCAGATGTAGAGGGGTTCTTTTGTCTCGTACGCGTCAAGGATGTCTGTCACTAACTCTTCATGTGAAACTTCAAACACATTCAGCTCCATCTCCTTTCTCCACACCATTTTTATCACCTCACTGGGGGCTGGGTGAAATCGTAGAGTTGAAATCACGGGAGGGCTTCACAGTTCTCTCGTAGGTCCTCATACTTATCAGGCCTCTTTAGTACTCTGAAAAAAGCATTATGTCAATTAAATCCGTATTGAGGCTCTCGATGAATTCCCTGAAACTTTTGAACATTTCGATGGTTGCGTCACAGCATTTTTCGCTCATGCAGACCATGCAGATTTTCGATTCTTCGAGATTTTTTATGATGCGGTCTATATTCTTCAGGATTTCGTCTTTGTAACCTGATATCCAGATAAATTCTCCATCCTCCCCTATGTACCTCCCTGCGTATTCGACTGCAGATATGTAATCTCCGAAATTCGAGCACTGTTCTGCGAAGGAGTATTTCCCCGCCCACCCGGCATCATCTTCAGATTTTATGGTGAACACGTACCTTCCCATTTTTCAGTCACCTCCACCGGGGAAGTGGGTGATTTGTCAGAAGAGAGAAAAGAAAGAAAAGAAAGAAAAAAAGAAAAGAAAAAAAAAAAGAAAGAGAAAGAGAGGGAGAAAGAGGGAAAGAGAGAAAGAGAGAGAAAGAGTGAGGGAGAGGGAGTGAAAGAGTGAAAGAGTGAGAGAGAGAAAGAGTGAAAGAGAGAGGGAGAGGGATAGGGTGAGGGAGAAAAAAAAAAACAGAAAAATCAGTCACCTCAGTCTTGCACACACTATCTTCCACTGGCAGTTCTTGCACTCCCAGTGAAATGTTGGGCTGTGGATGTCAGGAATTTCGTCGCACTGCAGGTGATGGACGAGTGCTTCAGCTCTGCCCAGAAAGCTATCCCATTTTTTCTCCACGTTGCTGACATTGCAGATGTTCACGTTCGATGTGTCGTTCCTGTCGACAAAAACGACGTAGCATCTCTTGCGATGCAGCATTTTGCAGTAGGCTGCCGTCTGCATTGCCGCGCTCGCAAAGGGGGCTGAATGGACGTTTCCGGTGAACTTGAATTCGTAGACAGCATCGGTGGACACTGCATCGGCTCTTCCCCTCACTGTCCAGCCATCGATGCTGTATGAGCAGGGGACCTCCAGCTGGTAATGCTCCTCTTTGATGATGTCTTTCATTATCTTTGGGGCAGCGTTTGTGTGAAGTTCTTTCCCGTACTTCTGGTTCTCAGAGAATGGAGGCTTTGAATTAAATCGAATCGTGAAGAATGCTTTTCTGAGGCAGAAAGGTACATAAACTACAGGAATTGTCGCGAATTTCATCTTACCACCTCCACCGGGGATGGCGGGTGGTCGGAATTACCGTGAGCTGCCGGGCGAAATCATTATAAGGAAAAACGTCGCAGATTGATTCGGAAAAAAGAGGGGAGTCTGGGGAGTCGGAGTGTTGGCTGGAGTTTTCTCGTTCTTTTTTGTGCCAGATTTTCGTGAGGCTGGATTTTTGTAAAAATTCGTTAAAAAATCAGTCGGGGGCTGTCTCGAGTCTCGCCTGCCCTTCGTCGGGCTCCTTCACTGGAGCCCCCTTGATGAAATGCTCGAGTGTCCTGGCTATTGCGTCCGCGCAGCTCGTTATGGTGCCGTCCCTGTGTATCAGCGGTTTTGGACATCTAATGTTCTTCAGCTGCTTTGTTATCTCCTCTAAAGGTACTCCGCATCTCAGGGCGAGGCTGATGAGCCGGCCTATGGCTTCAGTCTGGGCGTAGTTGCAGCCCCCGCTGTGCCCCATCCTTATAAAAACTTCAAAGGGTTTTTTGTCAAGAAAATTTACTGTGACGTAGATCTTCCCGCATCCGCACAGCACCTGGTACGTCAGCCCCTCAACTGCCCTCGGCCTTGGTATCTTCCTCATGCCTTCTCACCTGTTCACCTGATTACCCGATCACCTGATTACCCGATCACCTGATCGCTTGATCACCTGAACTTCTGCTCCACAGCCTGTGCAACCTCAGCCCCTCTCTGCACGGCGTAGATATAAGCGCTCGTGTTCAGAAAGTCGTATGTGTCCTTGTCAATCCTGAATACCTTCTCCGCTCTGACGACAGCTCTTCCGTTTATGACCTTCGGTTTCCCAACGACAGCTGCGATGTCAAGCGGTTCGAGGGCGTGCAGGGAATCTGCGAACACGGGGATATCACCGCTGTAGTCTGCGAGTCTGATCAGGGCTTTTCCGTTTTTTGTATGCCTGCCCTCGAGCACTATTCCCGCAAGCAGGACTCTGGACACCTCGATGCCCTTCAGGGGGATTTTCGCAGCAGGTAGACTCTCAAGCTGCTCTCTTTTCTCTTCGCATGCTTTTTTCAGTTCGAGACTCAGGACTCTCACTGCGGGGGCTCTCTCTCCATTTTCCGGTACTGCTGCAGCTTCTGCAGATTCTGCAGTTTCTGCTATCAGTCTCTTTGTCATCTCTCGCAGCTCTGAACTGTCGAGAACTGTTATCTCATCAGCGAAGAAGATCCGGTTCCCTATTGTCCCCTTTGCGATTATATACTTTCCGAGAAGGCGGTTCTCTATTATATCTTTTTGCATGGTGGGATCCACTGCCATGAGATCGGTCTTTGTCATTTTGATTGCTTTTTCAAGGGTTTGTTCTGTGAGCATTATGCATGCAGTTCTGGTTCCATTATCGGCGATTACTTTTGCTATGAACTTCTCTACTGGTGAATCTTGCTTTCCGTGCTTAGTGCATGTCAAATCTTTAAGAGTTTTTTTGCATTTTGGGCATACTGGAACAAAACCGGCCTGCACGACATCAATTACGAGCCCCTCAAAGTTTTCACTGAAAACGTCAATGTCCTCGTTGATCTCCTTGACTTTCGTGCTCTTGGTGATCAATACTGCGATTCTGTTTCTTTCTTTGTCATGGGTTACAGCTGCATTTGTAAGTTCGTAGCACTTGTCTTTCTGGAGCACGTATTCGGACAGATTTACAACGAAAACCTTCCCGGTTTTGTCCCCTGCAAGGGCCCTCTGCCTGACTTTTCCCTTGCAGGGGATTGTTTCAATGACTTTTATTTTTATGTTCGCGTAGGTATCTTCCTTGAGTTCGGAGACATTGGTGTAAGTAACGCTGGTGTTCTTTCTTAATCCTTTCACGATCGCTAAATAGGCCTCTTCTTCGGGGATCTTGTATTCTTCAACAAGAAAAGCTATTTTTTTGGCGACTTCTCTGATAACCTCCTCATTCTGGGCGTCAATAACTTTCCTGTCTACGAGCTTTTTTAAAATCCTATCTACCGAACACATTTTACCTGTTTCCATTTTCACCACCTCCACCGGGGAGGTGGGTGGGTCAGAAAGGTTGGAATTTAAATCAAAAATTAGGTAAAAAATACAAACCAGAGATTCTTTTCGATCTT
>Ga0071330_1079691_pt1 | contig 30476 bp, 27 predicted proteins | sample GBScel77sediment_FD_63802 | JGI IMG/M metagenome (GOLD analysis project Ga0071330, IMG submission 63802) | Hot spring sediment microbial communities from Great Boiling Spring, Nevada - Cellulolytic enrichment Sediment 77C v2 (version 2) | ecosystem: Environmental > Aquatic > Thermal springs >...
GCATATACAAAAACTTTTTATATCTACCCATAGAAAATATACATAGAAGTGTCAAACCAACTATTTATAACATGGAGTATTAACTCATCCATTAAAGATAGGTACTATCTAGGCTTCCTCTAAGACATGTATAATAAGTAACGATAGATCTTAATTAGAGACTGATATATGAGGCGGTGTAGCCGTAACCCTATACTGTATCCTGTAAGAGAACATTCATGGGAAGCTTATGCAGTCTTTAACCCATCAATAGTTAAGAAGGGTAAACACTATTATATGCTTTACCGTGCTGTCTCTTCTTCCGACTTATTGAAGAAGCAGGGTTCAAGCTATAGCTCAATAGGTATAGCTAAGAGTAGAGATGGAGTACACTTCTATGAACGTAGAAGATTCATTATACCTGAGAAAGAATGGGAGCTATTCGGATGCGAAGACCCTAGAGCCACACATATTGAAGGAAAATACTATATCTTCTATACAGCCATATCTACTCTTCCACCGACGGCTGAAGGAATCAGAGTTGGTGTAGCAGTAAGTAGAGATTTAAAACAAGTTGAAGAAAAATATCTAGTAACTTCTTTCAATGCTAAAGCCATGGCCCTATTCCCTGAGAGAATCAATGGGAAATTAACAGCAATCCTTACAGTCCACACAGATAAACCTCCAGCATACATCGCTATAGCACAGTTAAGCAATAACCCATCCCAATGGATATATGAAATGGATGAATGGCATCGTGAATTCATGAAGCATATACTTACACCAGACCCGAGAAGGTCACTGCTAGACCATATTGAGGTTGGAGCGCCACCTATAAAACTTGATGATGGATGGCTCCTCATATATTCATATATACAGAATTATTTCTCACCTAGAATAGAAGATAGAGTCTTCGGAGTAGAAGCACTACTCTTAGACTTGGATGATCCAAGGAAAATAATTAAGAAGACTAGTTACCCATTCATGGTTCCAGAAGAATTCTATGAAAAGTATGGAAATGTGCCTAACGTAGTCTTCCCTACATCTGTTATCCGAAAGAGAGATACTATAAGGATATATTATGGTGCAGCAGATACGACGTGTTGTTTATTAACAGCAAGGATCAATGAAGTTATTAAAATCATGAATGGAGAATTGAATGAAGTCTTTGAAAGATACCCTGGAAACCCTATCATAAAACCTAAACCTGAAAATGATTGGGAGAGTGTAAGTACATTTAATCCAGCAGCCATAGAGCTTGAAGGAAAAATATACATCCTCTATAGAGCTTTATCAAGTGATAAAACCTCAACTATAGGTTTAGCAGTAACAGAAGATGGATTCAATATAGTTGAGAGATTAGATGAACCAATATATGTTCCACGTGAAAGATTTGAGATGAAGTTAACGCCTGGACATTCGGGATGCGAAGACCCAAGAATAGTCAAGATAGACGATAGATTATACATGTTTTATACAGCTTATGATAATGTTCATCCCCCGAAAGTTGCTGTAACATGGATAGATGTAAAAGATTTCTTAAACAGAAATTGGAGATGGGCTACTCCTAAGATAATATCTCCACCAGATATAGACGATAAGAATTCATGTGTGATCCCAGAGAAGATAAATGGTAGATATCTATTCATTCATAGATCAGGAGGAATAAGCATAAGTTACGACTATATTGAATCTCTCGAGTCAGTTAATACAAATGAGCTGCTAAGTATAACTCTACTAACTCCTAGGCAGGGCATGTGGGATGGAAAGAAGGTTGGTTTAGCAGCTCCACCTATCAAGACATCTCAAGGCTGGCTAGTCTTCTATCACGGCGTCTCACATGATAATGTTTATAGAGTTGGAGCTTTCCTACTAGACTTAGAGAATCCTGAGAAGATCATAGGTAGAACGCTTCACCCACTTCTAGAACCAGTCGAATACTATGAGAAGGAAGGATATGTAAAGAATGTAGTATTTCCATGCGGTGCAGTGGTAAGAAACGGTATGGTCTACCTATACTATGGTGGAGCAGATACATATGTATGTGTAGCGAGAGCGCCACTAAGAGAAATTCTTTTAAGAATACTCTAACATAGAGTAATGATATTACGCAATCTTTCTATACAAGATTATGTTTATATAACTACTTAAATCCTTTAAAGCTAATGCAGACAGTACAAGTCAGGATTAGTAGATGGATTGCTGGGACATCTCTTCTAGCTTCAACAGCAATAGTTATCTCACTTCTACGCCTTAGATTTCCATATCCTCTTCTCCCATTTCTTAGCTTCGATCTTGCAGAAATACCCGCAGTTCTTGCACTCCTAGTATTTGATTTCAAGTCAGCTTTTACTGTAGCTGTGATCCACTGGATAACGTTGAACTTTGGTAGACCCTTTCATGTTCTTATAGGTCCATTAATGAAGCTGATCGCAGTAGTCTCGATGCTGATAGGCTTCTGGATAATATTCAATAAACCCAATGTAATCTTGAATAGAAGAAATATCATATCCATGACCATCTCTGGTAGCTTGGTAAGAGTAGGATTAATGTCTCTAGTAACCTTCCTATTATATTATGTACTGTTTCCCGAAGTCTATCTTCCAACATCTACACAAGTATTGAAGAATGTTCTAGGGCTGGAACTAGAATCAAGCTTTCTAGTAGCGTTAATAATAGTAATTTTTACAGCTTTCTTCAACCTTCTCCACGTCCCATTGTCACTCCTTCCAGCAACATCCATATATGCTCTCTATAGAAAAATAGTAAGATAAGATTAGAAAATAATAATCAATTAAAATTTTATAATGATGATCCTATAGAAAAATATTAAGAAGATTAAATTTGTTATATAGTTTCTACTTTTTCTTTAGTATCTCTACTCCAGGGAGGGTCTTCTTAGAGATGTATGTGATTAGGGCTCCTCCACCAAGGCTTACATAGGAAAAGTTAGCTGGGCTTAGACCAAGAAGCTCTATAGCTGTGGAAGAGTCTCCTCCACCTATCAATGTAAATGCTTTACATTTCGCTAATGCTTCATAGATTATCCTGGTTCCTTTCCTGAATTCTTCTCTCTCATATGCTCCAGCGGGACCCTTAACTATTATTACATCTTTCTCGGAGGCATCTAGAATCAGCTCAGCATATTTCCTAGCTGTTTTTTCTCCTATATCATATATTGTCCCAGGTGCGGGAAGCTTCTCTATCTCTATCTCTACTCTCTTACCATCTTCTTCATAGGCTATATCTAATGGTGTTTTTAATTTCTCTCCTAGGGTTTCACGTATCTTAGTTAAGCGTTCTAAATATGCGTCAAATTTCTTCTTCTTAATGTATGATTCGGAAGGTTCTCCAAGCATCCTCTTCTCGGTCATCAAGAATAATTGTCCAAGTATTCCAGCAGATAAGACATGCTTAATGTTTTCAACATTTTTAGCCATTATTGCATTTATGACTTCAATACATTCTTCAGGCTTGTTTCCACCCATAACGAGCATTATCTTTCTATTCTCTTCGAGAACAGTAGTCAGAGCTCTAAGCTCTTTCTCCATTATCCTTCCAGCCACCGTAGGTAGTAAGTATGAAAATCCTACGACAGATGCATGTGCTCTATGTGCTACAGAGAATGCATCTAAGATGAATATGTCTGCTAGAGGTGCAAGAGTAGAGACTAGTTTCCCACGGGAATGCTCTTCAGGAGAAGCTTCTTTAGTTTCTTCATCAAGTATTCTAACATTTTCAAGGAGAAGTATCTCACCATTCTTTAATGATTTTACCGCTTTTACTGCTTCTTCTCCAAGTAAGTCTGGCACATACTTAACTTGTTTACCTACATGCTTTGATAAAAGCTCAGCATGCTCTTTTAGTGGAAGGAAGTCTGGGTCTCCCTTTCTCCCTTGATGTGCTAAGACAACAACTTTTGCATTCTTATCAGATAATTCCCGTATTGTTTCTGCATGAGCTCTAAGCCTCTCATTATCTCTAATCTTCCCAGTATCTGGATCTATAGGCGAGTTTAAATCAACCCTTACGATGACAGTCTTACCTGAAACAGACATATCATCTAAAGTCTTAAACCACATCTTATCCAACCCCAGTCATTATGAAACATCTACTTGAAGTATCTATTAAGATTTGAATCTTAGAAGCTTAAAAAATAGGTTGAAGGTTTATTCACTAGATTGATGTATTCAGAGCTTGTCTGCAATCATGTTTACTATATCGACGAGCCTGCAGCTGTATCCCCATTCGTTATCATACCATCCGAGAACCTTTACTATGTCGCTTCTCTCTCCAATAGTCATTATACTCAGTCCATCAATAATACATGAATGTGGATTACCTATTATATCTGCTGAAACAATCGGGTCTTCTGTATACTCTAATATATTCTTCATCTTACCTTCAGCTACTGTTTTATATGCTTTCCTAACTTCATCTACTGATGTCTCTCTTTCAAGTACGGCTGTTAAATCTGTAACTGAACCATCTGGCACAGGTACCCTAAGCGCTATCCCATCCATCTTCCCTTTTATTTCAGGGATTACTAAGTGGAGGGCAGCTGCAGCTCCAGTGGTTGTAGGTATTATTGATAGAGATGCAGCTCTTGCTCTTCTCAAGTCTTTATGTACTAGGTCTAGAACTCTCTGATCGTTCGTATAAGCATGAACGGTTATCATGAATCCTTTCTTTATTCCAAAGTTGTCTAAGAGTACTTTAACCATTGGTGCAAGACAGTTCGTTGTACATGAGGCTCCAGAGATAACATCCTGCTTAGATAAGTCTAGCATATGATCATTTACTCCTGGAGCTATTGTGACATCTGCATCTTTACATGGAGCTGAGATTAAAACTTTCTTGACAGTATCTCTGATATGTTTGGAGGCATCTGCCTTGTTCGTAAATACTCCTGTTGACTCTACGACCAGTTCAACTCCTTCTTCTTTCCAAGGTATTTGAGAGGGATCACGTATATTGTACGCTTTAAGTTCTTTACCATCTACTATAATGCTCTTATCTGTATATGATACATTTCTATTCCATCTTCGATGGACTGAGTCATATTTTAAGAGTAGTGCAGTAGTCTTCGTATCTGCAAGCTCGTTGAAAGCTACAACCTCGAATTTCTTACCATATCTTGGATCTTCTAATGCAGCTCTCAGGAACAGTCTGCCAATCCTACCTAATCCATTAATCCCAACTTTCAGAGCCATCTTCAAACAAATATAATAGAAGCTAGTTTTTTAGTTTTATGCATAGACAAATTTTAAATAGAATTACATAATCGAACCTCGGAACGTTAGCTATATTTAAGCATGTCTGTTACAAGCATGCCATGTAATATTTTATCTACCTTTTCCTGGCTCACCGACTATGTCTACTGCATATATGTCTCCTTTATCATCTTCTTCTACCAAGATCTTTGCCAAAGATTTTGAAGCTGGTCCTTTAACTACCTTTGCATCATCACTAGGGTCGAAAATACTTCCATGACATGGACATATTAGCATACCTGTGTTTTCATCATATCTAGCCTGACATTGTAGATGAGTACAGATTAGGTTATATGCATATAGGTCAGCTCTCCGACCCATACCTTCTCCTTCTCTTCCTCTAATCAAGATATTTACATGGTATCTTTCAGTCTCAGTAGGCCAATTAAATACAATATAAGATCCTGGTTGAAGCTCGGAGATATTCACGATCTTCTTCTTTTGATATCTAGGCTGGGTTAACGTCTCGGTTTGAATAGGCGTTTGACTCCTTGTAGTAGGCTGAATAGACCATGTAAAGAATGCTGTTATAGCAGCTGCTGCAACTGCGAGAACAGTTATGAGAAGATTACGCCTCTTCATATTATTCTCGAAGGCGGGATCATTACTTAAACATATTAGATAAACTTACACATTTGTAATGACTCATCTCTATACTCAAGATTAAGTATGAACTGGTTAAGATTATATAACTGCTTCTCCTAGATGTTCTAGGTTCTCTAGGATTTTCTGTGCAGATTGTTTAAGTTCGTTTACTCTTTCCTCGGGTACACCATCATATGTAAAGATCCATGCACCCCACTCTATTCCTGCAGCATACTTAATTCTATCTCTTGAGATATGTGGAGTGTAGAATTCAATATGTAATCTATAATCATCGTATTTACCTATTGGTGATTGATGAAAGATCATCATGTATGCACAGTCTTCTCCAAACATCTCTTCATACATGGCAACAGCAACCCTAATTATATCTGCAAGCATTAATCGATCTTCTTGACCTAGTTCAGTCAAGGATTTTATATTTATCTTAGGATAGACATGTACCTCATAGGGCCACATAACGAAGAAAGGTAGGAATAATATGAAAGACTTATTTCCATAGATAATTCTGGTACCTTCTTCTAATTCTCTTCTCAAGATATCTTCAAACAAATTTCCATCGTATTCTTCTTTATATCTTTGGGTAGACTCGATCTCCTTCATTATTCTAGGAGGGATGAACGGTAAAGCATAGATCTGGCTATGGGGGTGGGTTAATGAGACACCTATAATTGAACCTTTATTCTTAAATGGAATAACACATTTTACATAAGGTTTAGATTCGAGTATTCTTGTACGTTCAGCGAGAAGCTTAACATATAGAGATACCTGCTCTATTGAGAAATCTGGGAAATCTCCTTCATGCTGTGGAGATTCTATTATTACTTCACACTCTCCAATAGCTTGAGTTTTCATAAACAATCTTTTACCTTCATCTATCAACGGTGCATCAGGAGATAATGCTGGAAACCTATTAGGTAAAGATAAGACTTTCCATTCTCTCATTGTCTCTTCTCTACCTGGGCAGAATGGGCATTCCCCCGACCTCCAAGGTCTATCAATTCTTTTACCTGAGACTATCGTCCAGCTTCCAGTCAATGGATTCATTCTAATCTCATGAGACATTTCTTATCTCCTCTCTTAATTCTCTAACAGCTAACCTTACTGCCTCACTACTATTGTATCTCGGCCTCCATCCAATATTCTTTATCTTAGAGATGTCGAGTAGCATTTTTCTTACATCCCCTATCCAGCCTCTCCCTCCAAATTCATCTTTATACTCTATTTTGACATCGTCTAGATTAAGTTCTTGGATAACGATCTTTGCAATAGTTTTTACATTAATAGCATCATCTGAGCCAACATTATAGATTTGTATATCTTCACCGATATTTTCAAACGTCCTAACCATGGCCTCTATACAGTCTGTAACATGTAGATATGACTTCGTCTGTTCACCGTCACCAAGTATTTCAAGTCTACTTGGATCTTTTAATAATTTCTTAATGAAGTCTACTATAACACCATGTCTCGATCTTGAACCAACAATATTAGCCAGTCTCAAAATTATACTATTAAATCCGTATGTCATTGAATAACCAATTATGAGTGATTCACTTCCAAGTTTACATGCTCCATAGACAGATATTGGAACAAGTGGAGAATAATCTTCAGGGGTTGGAAGAATCTTTGCCTCCCCGTAAACTGTCGAGGAAGATGTAAAGACTATCTTCCTAACATTGTTGGTCCTCATAGCTTCTAGAACAATATAAGTTGCATAGAGATTGTTTCTGAAGTGGTCTGGTGGATCGCCTATCTTAACTTCAGGGTTAGCAGCTAGATGAAAGACAACATCACAGCTCTTAACAATACTCGAGATTAAATCTATATCTGTAACCTCTCCTTTAACAAATTTGAACCTCTTATCCTCCATCCACCTAGATACATTTTCAACCATTCCTCTTGTTAAATTATCTATTACGATGACTTCGTCTCCCCGGCTCATTAAAGCATCAACTAGATGACTTCCAATAAACCCTGCTCCACCTGTTACAAGCATCTTCAACTTCTTTAACCTCTAATCAAGAGAACACTGCTTCTAACTAATAAAATTAGGTTACGGTGTGTAAAGGTTTAATGTTTCTCGTCTCGCTCCTACCTCAGGGTTAGAAACCCATGTAAACGTAAATCCCCTCTCATAACATTCTTTCTTTATTTTCTCAGCATCTTCAACGTTTTTAGAAAGAGCAATAACTGCTCCACCCATGCCTGCTCCCGAGATCTTTGCTCCAACAGCTCCTGAATCTATAAGAATGCTTCTCAGCTCTTCAATTCTTGGGGTGCTTACTTCGTATAAATCTCTAAGAAGAATATGTTGATAATTCATTATTGCTCCTAGAACTTCTAAGGGATCATCTATCTTTGTTCTATACTCTCTTGCAAAGTCTTCCCCAACTGCTTTAACGAATTTTTCATAGCTTGGCCTCTCACCCCTCAAGATGCTGATAGCGTATAATGTTGATTTATGTGTTAAAAGTGTAAATCTTATTCTATCGGCGAGCTTGCTTGGTAGACTCGCTAGATATTCTTCAAGAATATTTACTAAGAACTCCCACCTGGTCTCATAGTAATCATAAGATAAATATTTTACGACTTTTTCAGAAGGTTTGACTTCATCGAGTATTATTTTAAGAGCTTGATTTATCTCAGCTTGTCTAACTGGATGTACCGAGACTATCTTCCTATGTTCACCTGAATCAGATATGACGAAGACTAAGTCTTTCATCTTAAGCTCTTCCACATTAAAAGGTGGTCTAGTATCTATCTTTATTATTCCACCGAAGGAAGATGCATATTGATCTAGTCTTCCACACGGGATCCCCATGACATCATGTTCAGCTTTATAGCTTAACTCTGCAATGATCTTTTTATCAACATCTAGATTAAACATTTCTGAGATTAGTTTCGCAGTAGAGACTTCTAATGCTGCACTACTAGATAATCCAGCCCCAATTGGGACTTCACTCCAGACGGCTATTTTACATCCTTTAACTTTGAATCCATTATTAATGAACACTTTGAAGACCGCTCTAAAATAATTCCCAAACCAGTCACTAGGCTTAAGCTCCAGCTTACTTATACTAAATTCATCATGATATTCTAAACCAGCTTCTCTCAAGTTTATACTCTTAACCTTGACTATGTCCGAGTCTAGGGGAACTCCTGCAGAATAACATCTAAGCTTGATAGCTACTGGGATAACTGGTAATCCTTTATAATCTTGATGGGTATTTAAAAAGTCAGCTCGACCTGGAGCTGATACAATAATAGGCTTTAGATCTAGATTAAACTCCTCGGCTAAACTCTGTAGATTCTTTCTCACAGGCCTGTATCTAGGCGTAGAATATTTTAATATTATATTTAAAGACAAAACCTTTATATTGGGATAAGACCTGAAATCAGCTTTTAAATTAGCTTTTCTCTATTTTTCTGAAAGCATAGATTTATAATGTACATGTTAATTAATCAATATGTATGTCTAAGCATAGAACGAGTATAGAGTTTCCAATTGAGGTTTGGGATGCATTAAAGAAGCATGTACCCGCTAGGAAGAGGAGCTCATTCATTATTGAATCAGTTAGAGAGAAGTTGATGAAGGAATCATTGAAATGTGTTATCTTATGTGGTGGTAGAGGTATGGGTTTGACTCCTCTTACATACAGTATACCTAAACCGATGATACCTATCGGATATAAACCAATAACTGAGCATATCATTACATACTTGAAGAAGCAGGGAATCTACAGCTTCATTCTAGCCATAGGATATCTAGGTGAACATTTAATAAAATACTTTGGAGATGGTAGGCTCTTGGGCGTTTCAATAGATTACTCTATTGAGAAAGTCTCTCTTGGAACAGCAGGTGCAGTAAAGAATGCTGAAAGGAAATTGAATAGTACTTTCTTAACTGTTAATGGAGATGTAATATTTACTGGCTTAGATATATCTAGCCTAATCAGGTATCATAGAGAGAAGAATAGTATTGCAACAATTGTTTTAACGAGAGTTGAAGATGCGAGAAGATTCGGGCTAGTCTCAGTAGATGAAGAAGGAAGAGTTATAGCATTTAGAGAGAAGCCTAGACAAGCAGTTCCAGGATTCGTCAATGCAGGAATCTATGTATTTGAACCTGCTGTCTTCGATTACATACCATCTGATAGACCTTCATCTCTAGAAGAAGAAGTATTTCCAGAACTTGCAGATCAGAATAAATTATATGCGTATCTCCATAATGGCTACTGGATTGATGTAGGCGACCAGTCAGATTATGAGAAAGCTGTTAAAGACTTTTTTAACGGCATAATACCATAATATAAACATGTACTTCTACTCATTTTTTTGTAGATACTCAAGTTTAAGTGGTCGTAAAGCTAGCTTATATATATGCCTAGTAACCCCGAGGCCAGAATATCTCTAATAATAGCTATTTCAACGGTTTTCGGAGCTCTCTCAGCAGTCTTGGCGATGATGCCCTTAAGCTTCTCTTTTCCCTTAATACCCTATTTAAGGTTTGATATAGCTGAGATACCTGTAGTTACAGCTTTCTTAGGCTTCGGCCCAGTACCTGGATTTATCTCTTCGTTAACTTACTGGCTAGTTCTTAACATATTCGGGGAATGGTCGCCTATTGGTCCAGCGATGAAGTTTATTGCATTAGCCTCTATGCTGGTAGGTTTATGGGTAAGCTATAAACTAGCATCAAGGTTTAGGATACCCTATATTGCAGTATTCATATTCAGTAGCTTGATGAGGATCCTAGCTACAACTGCTTCTAACTACCTAGTCTTAGTAGTGTTTATGCCCTTCTTCCTAGAATTTGCTGTAAAATCTTTATCGATAGCCTTAGGCTTAGAAATAGAAGTTGGGTTAGGAGGCTTACTTCTAATCTTAGCCTTTACTGCAGTCTACAATATATTACATGTAGCTCTAAGCTTGCTTCTATCAATATTCCTCGTGAAGGATTTCTGTAAGCAAGGTCTATTCTTAAATCTTAAAGAACCATGGATAATAACATTAATTAAACAGAAAAAGATTTAAGGTCTTTCATAGGATATTTTCTCAGCTTGTCTTAATGCTTTCTCGAAAAGCTTACTACTTATAATCTCTTGATTAAATGCTTGTTCAAGATGTTCTCTATCAATTATTTTAACTTCAAGATTGGGAAGATAGACTACATCTATCTCTAAGTCGAAGTAATGTATCTGGTCAGGATAGAACGCAACAGGTGTGCAGATATTATAGTATGCACCTTTAAAATTTCCCGAGAAGCTATAATAGCTTGTCTTAGTCCACATATCTAGTTTTCTAGCTTCTGTAACAGCATAGTCTCCAACCTGTTTCGGTATACCTAGACCATCATATATCCCAGAACTCATAATTCTCCTAAGAACTTTAATAGTCTCGTTACCTCTCCAGATAACTTTACCTGGTCCAAGTATAATTCTTCCACCATCAAGTTTTACATGAACTATCCTAATCTTAGAGCCAAGCTTTGGAGTAAACTGTTTAACTTGTTCTTCAAACATCTTATTCATTTCTTCTGGAGAAACCAGCCCTCTCTCAACAAGGTCTTCAGCAAAGCTAACCATACTTGAAAGTGTCTCTCCGCCTGCTCTACAGTAATGATGCCATGGAACGGTATAAGTTACCATAGACCTTAACTCATCAAGCTTCTTCATAGCTTCAAATGGGAAACCTATTCTAACACATGAATTATTCATATCTTTCATTTTCCATAAGATAATCAGGTCTTCGAAGAAGTTTCTCATCTCACTTGTTAAGATGTTGACAACTTCTAGAACTCCCTTCACTTCTATAAAATGTCTATCAGATGAATCTGTAATTACCGCATCAGGCTCTATAGCTAGATTAGTTAACCCGAATCTTTCCATCTGAGACTTTGTAGGTCTAATAATCTTAAATCCCTTATCTATCAATAACTTAGCTAAAGCTGTAGAGTATATTCCTCTAATTAGGAGCTTCAATCCTTAGTATATTAGAGTTAGCTCTGCTATAACTTTAACTTCAAAGATTAGAATCGATGTAGAGAGGCTTGGCAGTCTTATTCACTGATGAATTAACATAGGATATAGAAGCTGCTTCGACCATACTATCCTAGATGATGAAACTATGTAACTGTTCTCGGTGGTTTTGGTAGCTCTTTTATTCTATTCCGTACTTCTTTAGGCCAATCTTCAAAGTTAAAGCCATGTCTAGCTAAGAAGCCTGTAGCCCATCTTGTTAATCCATGACCTATGCAGCCAGTCCATATCTCTCTATTCTTTGCTTCTCTTATCTTGAATGCTTTGACATAGAAGTCTCTATGGACTGTTGCAGCTGTTATCTCAAGCCACTCAGCTCTATCTCTCTGCCCCCTGTAAGGTAGATAGACTTCTACATCGAGTGTAGGTATCTTATCGAAGCTGGATATATCTATGAGACGTTTAGAAGCTTCCTCAGGAGATAGGAAAAAGGGTGCTCCAGCTACTAGTCTCCACTCCATATCTAGAATCTTGTCAACTAATTCTATTGATTTTTCTGTTATTTTATTTCTTATCTCGATTGTTTCTTCTGGGCTTGCTAAGAAGACCATCTCCATCCTCCAGAATTCATTTGTTCTAACAATACCTTCAACCCCTCCAGCTTCATTCCTCCAAGTCCATCCACCTAAAACCTCGAAGACCTTGATAGGTAGGTCCTCCAATCTAACTATCTCTCCTGAGAAATATTGATAGAATGGTGGACATTGTACAGCTTCTAAAATATATCCAGGCTCTTCAAGGATATTCTTTAGTAAATCTCTCCTCAACTCTTTCCTCAAAGTATACTCTCTCTTGAATTCTTCAAAAGCTGAGGGATCTCTAGGTGGAGCACAAACGTAGAATAACCCTTCTGGTAGATGCTCTATATATGTTGAAAGTTTCTTGAATACTTCGAAAGGCATTAAACGTGGAAACATCCATTCTTGAAAACCAAGAGGCTTTGCAACGTAATCTATCAGCATCTCAGATAATGTTCTAAGCAGTGCAGTCATAGGGCTGGTGAAGATCCATTGACCTCTACCTGGATAACGTTTAACCCAGCTAAGCTTCTCAGCTTCGGTAGAGATCTCACCACTAAACATAAATGGTTTCTCTATACCTTTTATGAGGACTGTACCGAATGGTGCAAGCTTCTCAGCTTTTTCTACAGCTTTCTCTTCAACTCTCACCAGTCTTATAGCTCGATCTACTACTCTATCACGTATATCATGGTCGGATAAATTTTTAAAGATTAAAACTAATGTATCATCTTTAATTGAGACTTCAGCAACGCCTTTAAGCTTCTCTTCTGCGGCCTGTAGGCTTACATGTTCTCCAACAACTTCGACTATAAGCTTATCTATGAATATCTCTCTTACACCGACTCTTAGTGATGGTCCAAGCTTCTCTACTAACATATTCTTAAATCTAAGGAAGGCATCATGTGCCCTAAGCTTGCCTCCAGAGATTATCTTAACTTTTAATCTCCTTCCTTCTCCACTATACTCTACAATTACTGCCGTCTCAGAAGTCTCTCCCTGGGCACTCTCCCTAAATTTTTCATTAGCTTCTCTAACTAACTCAGATATTTGAGGTGCTAGACTACCTACATCCATAGTTAATTCAAGGTATCCTTCTAGCTCTATTCTTAACTCCATATCACAACGCCATGCTATCTAATAGTTTTTATCAAGCTTAAAATAAATATTTTAATCTGACCCATATAGAGAGAAGGTATTCTTCCTTAATGCTTAAAGCATTTATATTGATGAATTAATACATACTGGACAAATCTTGTTTTCTAAGACTTTTGTAATAGAGAGTTTGACTCTACATTTACTCAGAGTAAGACAGAGAAATTTCCCAGCTATCCTCTTAGAGTCAAACTTTTTAACCTCTAATATAATCTTGAAACAGGAGAAAAAATGTCTTTTAGGATGAAGTTACCAAGTGCAGATTATTTCTCAGACCTAATTAAGGCTGTACATGCTGTAGTAGATGAAGGAACATTCAAAATTACTGAAGAAGGAATTAAATTGATAGCGATGGATCCAGCTCACATATCTCTGGTTGATTTCGAGTTAAGCAATTCAGCTGCTGAAGAATATGAATGTAGTGGAGAGCTTCAGATGACTCTCAGTATATCTGAGATGATGAAGTTTTTGAAGAGAATAAAGAAAGGTGAGACTTTAACAATAGTATATGATGATCAAGCAAGAAAGCTCAACATAATATTGATGGATGCAACCAGCTCGAGGGAGAGGATGTTCACTCTAAATACTTTAGAGACTGTTGAAGCGAGAAGTACAACGCCGAAGCTGTCTTTTGATGCAAAAGCAAGACTAAATGTAGATGCTGTAATAGATGCTATAAAAGATAGTGACGTCGTAAGTGATTATGTAAAGATAGCTATAAACCCTAATGAGGTAATATTCTTAGCTAGAGGAGAGCTTGGAACAGTTCAGACAAAGCTTACCAAGATGGGAGCCGCAGTATACGAGATAGAGACCGATAAAGAAGTATGGGCTAACTTCAGCATAACATATCTTGACAAGATTATAAAAGCTGGAGGCGACCTCTCAGAAGAAGTAATCATGAATCTCTCAACAAATAAACCTATAAAACTCGGCTTCCCAATACCCTCAGGAAAACTAGAATACCTAATAGCACCAAGAATAGAAGGAACCTAATCTAGTTTCACCCGAATAATCCCATATACCATTAAATAACTCAATGTGTTTGGTAGAGATAACACTGCAAATTCCAAGTAGAGTTATCCAGCTTATGATTTTAAAGGCAAGTGGAGGAATAAAAGGTAGAACTAGATTGCAGAAAATCGTTTTCCTACTGAAGGAACAATATGGAATACCATTAAGGCCCAAGTTTGAACATACTTTTATGGACCATATTCAGAGGAACTTACATATGATCAAGTTTATTAAATTACAATCCCTATATATTCAACTTGTCTTTCAACGGTAAAAGGAAAAGATATGTTCCTATAGATAGCGTGGTATAAGAGTTACAGAAAAATTTGTAGCTGGAAAATACTGATTATGGACGATACATCTTTATAGCTTATGGTTAGTGTAGGAGATAAGGCTCCACACTTTGAGTTGCCTAGAAGCGATGGTGGCATGCTCCGCTTGTCGGATGTGCTTGGTAAGAGGATAGTCCTATTCTTTTATCCGAAGGATGGCACGCCTGGTTGTACTCGTGAGAACTGCCTGATAAGAGATATGCTACCAGAGTTTGAGAAGTATGGAGTATTGGTACTTGGAATAAGTAGAGATGGAATTGAGAGTCATAAGAAATTTGCAGAGAAATATAAGCTGACCCACATTCTCCTAAGCGATGTAGAAGGCAAGGTATCAAAGGCCTACGGAGTTCTTGGAAGCTTCGGCATGTCCAAGAGAGTCACCTTCATTATAGACGAGTCGGGGACGATCAGAAAGATTATTCAAGGACAGAACCCCGATAGACATGTAAAAGAATCATTAGAGTTTTTGAAGACCATGGATAAAGGCTCAGGTCGTTCTTAAGAAAAAATATAGTCTAGGCTGGATTTGAACCAGCGTCACAGGGATCTCTTCTCGGAGATCCACATTAAGACAAAAGAGTCAGGCGAGCTCGTGGATACCTCAATAGAGGAGACGAGAAAAGCTGGAGTAACCGACACCACGCGGACGTATGAGCCTAGACTATGAATAGTGGGAAAAGAATTCGTTCTGAAGGACATGAGGGATGCATTAGGAGCATCGGCTCTGGTAGAGTCTGAGTAGACTTCAACCATTACTCGGCTGGTAAAACTCTTCTATATGCTGTGTGGATCAAGAAAATAATTACTGACGACATGGAGAAGATCTACTTACTGCTACATTCGAGGATGCCTGAAGCAAACAGAGAGAATACAACGATAATACTTGAAAAACCAACTGTTACTATCAAGCCCCGAAAGACCTCCATCTATTATTTGAGTTACAGATGGTCAAACAGGTTCTTGCACGCTAAGTGATGGAAACTCATACCCAAGTTGAGAAAGTCTTATTTTTCCCGTGAAGGCCAGCAACATTCTTTCGTTTGATTAAAAATAAATTAGAAGAATGTTTATTAAGATAATACCTTCGCAAGTAGCTGTTTATAAATTTGCAATATTTAAGCTGGGAAAAATAAATAAATCCCCGGTAAGTATTCCTAGATGTAGTTCATGATAGCTGGCTTGGTGAAGATTTATGGATTATTATTGGAGGGGCTTCTCCAACCATTTACTTGAGATTCTATTCTTTTGGATGATTCTTCGAGAGGTGAAACTCTGAAAGCAGTTATTATCGGGGTAGGCGCTGTAGGCTCAGTTATAGCTAAACATCTCGCAAAAAGCGAAGAGGTCGAAGAATTAATACTTGCAGACAAATATTATGAGAGAGCTAAGAGAGTAGCTCTAGAAACAGGTAGGAGGAAAGCCATCCCAAAGAGAGTAAATGCATCAAATATCGAGCAAGTTATAAAACTCATTAAGAATTCAGATGTATTAATCAATGCTACCCTTCCAAGATTCAACCTACAGTTAATGAAAGCTTCTCTTAAAGCTGGAACACATTACATAGATTTGGCAAGTGATGACCCAGATCAACAGTTAAAATTCCATAAAGCATTTAAAGAAGAAGGACTAACTGGGATAATCTGTATGGGTGAAGACCCTGGATTGTCCAATATATTTGCTAGATATGCAGCAGACCAACTAACAAAAGTTGAATCAATAAAGATTAGAGACTGTGAAAGCAGCATAGTTAAAGGTATGAGAAGCCATCTTACACCATTATTCTCTAAAGAAGTATACTTTGCAGAATTATTCGAAGCTGCATATATTTACCAAAATGGTAAGTTTAAGAAGCTTCTACCTCTTAGTGGATACGAGGAATATGAGTTTCCCCAACCTATCAATAGACTGCCAGTATACGCTGTCTCACATGAAGAGGTCTTCACGATCCCCAAATATATCAAAAACGTAAAATACGTAGACTTTAAACTCTTCATACCTAAAGATGTTGTCCAGATACTTAAAGTACTAAAAGTAATCGGTCTACTCAGTAGGAAGAAAGTCAGAGTAGATGGGCAGGAAGTCTCACCTGCGAAGGTTCTCTATGCTGTCTTGCCGAATCCAGAAGAACTTGCTGGAAAACTCTCAGGATATGCTGGAATAGCTGTAGAAGTTAAAGGGAAAAAAGGTAGAAAACATGTTAAATACACTGTCTACACATTGATGAGCCATGAAGAAGCATATGAAGAATTCGATACAACTGCTACGGCGTATCTAACTGGAACACCGCCTGCAGTACTAGCAATAATGCTTGGAGAAGAAGAGATCAAGGCGAGAGGAGTATATCCGCCTGAATACCTATCCCCAACACCAATACTCCAAAACCTAGGAGAATACGATATAAGAATACACTCAGTAGTAACAGAAGAAGCACCAATACACCTCTGAACTTCATCCAAGAAGCAAATATACAAGTAAAGAAACAATCTTGAATAAAGATTAACTTAGACTTGATACCCACGTTGAAGCAATATTGGAGTAAGTTTTTAGATGATCCTTTTAATTAAGACAAGAGTAACACTTAATAATGGATTTATACAGAAATTGATATTGAGAGGTCCTGAGATGAGTAGTGAGAGGTTAGCTATCTTAGCGAATTTCATACGGCTTCTCATAGATAGGTTAGGTTATAAATTCAATATTGAGGAAGAATTTGAGAAAAGATTTAGGCTACAGAAATATGTATATCTTGCAAAATTCTTCGGAATAGACTTAGGCTATTCATATAATCTATATATGCATGGACCATATTCTAGTGATTTAGCAGATGATTATTATGAGTTAAGTAGATGGAGGGTACTTCCATCAAGTGAAGAGTCTCTGTTAACGAAAGGATTTAGGATAGATGAATTCATAGAATTTGTAAAGAATAGAGATGATGAATGGTTAGAGGCCGCTACAACTTTGTTAGATGTTTGGCATGCAAACAAAGAGATAGGCATGGACATAGATAGACTTATCGAACATGTTTCAAGTATTAAACCACATATAAAAACTAGTAAGATTGAGGCAATAGCAAAAGAATTATTAAAAAGAAACTTACTATCATCTTAAGTAATCAGTAATAATTAATATATTTTCTCTTTCACGTTTTTGATAAAACTCTTTAACTAACTCAATGAAATCTTTAGATTTTAAGATGCTCGCATCCGTAGTAATAAAATGTGTAGATAAAGGATCACAAATCGCATGGGAAACTATTATAGCATCTTGAAAAGAAGTCTCGAAAGAATAGTCTTTCTTTGCTAGTTCTACTGCGATGTTGACTACATCTTTTTTCAGAGGTGGGCACTCATCAATATATTCTTTTAATTCGATGAGATTAGGAAGCGATTTTGACAGGCTAATCTGATCTTTTATCTTCTCATATATCTTTGAACATACTTCACCTATAACTGTTTGAGATACTATTACCTTTGCCTCTTTACGTTCTCTAAAATAATTTAGTCTTCCGATAATTTCTTTAGAGTTTTTTATCTGTTCCGGTCGAGCATTTGGATCAACAAGAGGCATTAATATAGATGAATCCAAGTATATTCGTCTTTCCATCTCTAATCTCCTCTAACCAGCTTCTACAATATATAAGAATTAAACGATAACAAAACGTTAAAAATCAAGCTTTAGATATGGAAGAGATTTACAGATAAATTTATTTTAAACTAATCTTTCAATAAATATTCTTAATGATGTTAGTTAAGGCTGCTCGTATAGATAAATTTAAGAAATAATAATGAAGAAGCTATAGGTAGAAAAACGGGGCCGTGGTCTAGCATGGCTATGACACGCGGCTTGGGCCCGCGAGATCCTGGGTTCAAATCCCAGCGGCCCCACATACCAAATCTTATTCTTTAATTAGGTTGTGTGGCTATCATGATATGGTGAGATAGGGGGTTCTATGTTTTAGATCCACATAGATGTTCATGGCTTGTATAGATTAAGGTATTTGTTTTTGTTTCTTAGAGATATGCTGGGTGGTTTATGTGAGTCAGAGGGTATGTAGAGTTGATTCTAATCTTGCTGGCTGTAATTGTACTTATGAGCCATGTCCACGTAAAGGCATATGCTGTGAATGTCTTAGATATCATTGGAGTCATAGGGAGCTTCCAGCATGTTTCTTCCCACCAGAGATAGAGAAAACATACGATAGATCACTAAGAACATTCATCAACTACTGGAGCAAGAAACAAAGATGAAGTATATGTAAGCATTCAACTATGATTTGATGGAAATCTACAGTCTATTCTTTATCTGTTATAGTTAGTTGGCTGACACTCTTCTAGGATAGGCTTAAATAGTCTAGAATACGTTTTTCAAATATTTATATTTATGCATAGTAGTAATGGAAATGTTTAGATTTAGATATTCATATTGATAGTTACATAGAATACGTTTCGAGGTATGTTGTGCATATGAATAGTGAGAAAATAGGTTCTGAAACATTAAGATACTTTGAGATGGCGAGAAGATTTCTCCCTAAGAGTATATGGTCTCCTGAAACCATTGTTACCAGCTTTCTAGTTGAGAAAGCAGAGGGATCATATCTAATAGATGTTGAAGGTAGACGTTTTATAGACTTAACGAGTCAATGGTCGACGAACAATGTAGGAAATGTTAACAGAGAAGTTCTCGAAGCAGCTATTGAAGGATTAAGACAGTATGGTTTCGTAATGTATGGCTTAAATCTTCATACAGCCGTCTTCGACCTAGTTCGCGAACTCTTAAGGATAAGACCTTCAAGTAAGCTTACTAGGGTAGCTTTAGAACTTTCAGGGACAGGAGCTGTAGATGCAGCAGTAAAATTTGCTTTTAAAGTTAAGAAGAGACCACATATAATAAGTTTCCTAGGGCAATACCATGGATATTATACTGGCACACTAGGATATGGTCCAGAAGGCGGTGAGTCTAGAAGATTCTTTGAAAACCTGTATGGTAATGCTGCTATCCTACTTCCATATCCTGATTGCTATAGAAGACCTGAATATATGGATTGTGAAGAATGGGGTAAATTTATTATAGACTACATTGAAGAATGGGTTCTAAAGTATCAAGCTGCTCCAGATAGAATATCAGCAATATTGTTTGAGCCGATAGCATGTGAAGCAGGCGTGTGGATACCGCCTGACAGCTTCATACATGGGTTAAAAAAGCTTTCAGATAAATATGGATGGTTCTTGATAGCTGATGAAGTAATGACAGGGTTCGGTAGAACAGGTAAATGGTTTGCAATAGAACATTGGGGCATCGATGTAGATCTTATGCCTCTCGGAAAAGGGATAAGTGGAGGCCTATTTCCAATAGCTGCAGTATATGGTTCTGAAGAAGCCATGGCTTCTGAGCCAGTTGAATATGGTACAACATTTGGAGGACATCCAGCAGGATGCTTAGCAGCTGTTGCGAATATCAGAGTATTAGAAAAAAATGGGGTAATCGAGAGGTCTGCCAAGCTTGGTGAGAAAGCTCTAAAGAGAATCAAGGACTGGGTGGATAAGTATGAGATAGTAGGAGACGTTAGAGGTAGAGGGCTGTTAATCGGTATAGAGTTTGTAAAAGATAAGAAGCTGAAGACTAGGAACCCAGAATCTGCGAGGGCTGTCTATATAGATTCTATCAAGAGAGGCGTAGTACCCTTAATGGATGTTGGAGACTGGATTCTAAGGATCCAGCCACCACTTACGATCGAGGAGGAAGTACTAATGTACGCAATAGACGTGATAGAAGATTGTATAAAGATAGCTGAGAAAGAATTTAAGAAGACATAAACCATAAATCAAAAGTCTATACAATTCATATCTTCCCCTACTATTTTGAAGCCTCTCTAAGCTATGGGTAACTTCCCTCTAAACACTCTAGCTATTATGATCTTCTATTATTCAATAGTCTGAACAAGATCGACAAGGAATCTATCATGAAAAGGATGGTTAAGATACGGATTTTAGGATTACTAGAATATACTGATTCTTTACTTTCAACATATAGATTAATCAATCCATAACTCTCTGCTTGCACATCTTGGTCCTCCACCTCCAGCTTCTATTTGAGGTATCTCGACTTCAATAACGTCTACGCCGAACTCTTTTTCAAGATACTTGTTTACTTCTCTGTTATAGGCATCTGCTACAAGTTTACCTTTACCTAGGTTTAAAGCATTACTCATAGTGATGGGGCTAGTCTTCTCTCTCGGAGGCTCATCGATTATCACCCCTAATTCTTTAAACAATCTTCCAAGAGATATTATTTGGAATGCTTCTTTTTCCCTATTATATTCTAGCCCAGAATAAAATCCAAGTCTTAATGGATCTAAAACCGAATAATATACACCATTCAGCTCACCCAAATATGTAAATACTACATCGAGGTGAACTGCTCCTGTCTCAGCCCAGTTTTTCACATAACCTGATAAGGGTACACCAATTATTCTTACTTCTTCTGGAAGAATCTCTGATAATACTTTAAAAATAGGGTAGTTGGACCCTCTAACCCCTACTCCTGTTAAGAGGACTGTTGATCCATCAATTTTTAATAGGAAGAAGTTGCCACCCTCCATTTTTGCTTTCACTAAATATTCTCTATCTTTAGCCCATCTTACTCTAAGTAATGGAGTAAGCCCCAACTCATAGTATACTTCATTTATTATCCATTCTTCTCCTTGCCGAATATCTAAAGCCATGTTTCCTATTATTGGATGCCTACACCATGTTACACTTTGATCTCTAACATAACCTATTTTAGCAAGATCTTCAGGAATATCCAACCCTATCACATTATACGAGGCTTCTTCTCTTACTCTTTCTTCTATTGATTTATCAGTTACAATAATTGGAGTAACATTTGCATCTTTGATTGCATCTGCAAGTTTTAAAACATCTCTAATCCAACCATCCACTGAGGGGGTAGGTTCTCCATTATATGTTATCCTCCTCCACACCCACCTATCCCAATTATTATATACGACCTTCAACTGTTTCTGAGATGGGATAACGAGAAGTACTTTCTCTTTCTTTGCATCTTCAGGCTTTAGGTCTGTTAAGCTTTTTCCTTCTACGTGATCTTCTATCTTCTTACAGAAACCTCTAAGAATCGATAATCTCTCGCTGCTTTCAGCTTTGATTAACTGCTGATATAAAGAGTTAGGTAGCAGACTAATAATCTGATCTACAGCAATAAATGTATTTAATCCATCTCTACCTAGAGCTCTAACTATATTGTCTATTCTAATAAATTCTTCTATAGGTTGGGGGGGAAGATGCCTAGTATCCCATTCTTTAATAGCATCTGAGAAACTATACTTCTCAATCGGTGCCACCATCCAGAATCTTACTGCTTTCTCAACTACGTCATCATCCAATTCTTTAAGATGCCTTAAGAACTCATTAAGTAACATGTTTCTGAAACCACTATTAATCTTAATCTTAAAGCTTAATAACAATTCTGATGGTGCTCCTCGTCTAGCTTTAAAGATGTTAGTAATTTCTATGCCATCTTCACTAAAAAGCAGAAGGTGTTTAGGACAACTGAAGTTTAAGACTTCTACTGAATCTTTATCTGCTGTTCTTTATGAGGAAGTCATGAAGCTTAATAGACTCGATCAATGTAATCGGCTTAAATGTCTAACCTATTCATATTTAACAGACTATATTATTGGAAAACCGTTATATATCAAATAAACTAGGAAAGCTTCTGGGAATGTTTTATGTCTATCTTTCTTCTTAAAGGTAGGGATTTTATTACTACGAGAGATTTCAGTAGAGAGGAGATCGAGTTTTTACTCAATCTATCTTCTCAGATAAAGTCTATGTTTTATGGAGGTATGAGGAAGAGTCTTAGAGAGATCCTGGAGGGTAGGAATATTGCCTTGCTGTTTAAGAAGCCTTCTACTAGGACTAGGAATTCTTTCCAGGTTGCAGCTAGTAGGCTTGGAGCATTCTCAGTATATATGAGACCTGATGAACTACAGCTTGCTAGAGGCGAGCCTTTAATAGATACAGCAGCGGTCCTAGATAGATATTATGATGGTTTGGTCATCAGAACTTTTGAGCAGAGTGAAGTTGAAGAATATGCTAGATACATGAGGAATCCTGTGATCAATGCTTTAACAGATGAAGAACATCCATGCCAGGCTATGGCTGACCTACTAACTATTAGAGAGAAGAAGGGCAGACTGGATGGATTAAAAATGGTCTACACAGGAGATATATGGAATGTATGCCACTCACTTATTACTGTAGCACCTCTATTTGGGATGGATCTAATAATAGCTGCACCGAAGGGATATGAGCCTCTACCTGATATATGGAAATATGGTCAAGACATGGCCTCGAGAAATGGTACGAGATTAGAGATAATCCATGATATTAGAGAAGCTGTAAAAGGAGCAGACGTTGTTTACGCTAATACTTGGTGGAGTATGGGGAAGCCTGAGATGGACAAGGAGAAGAGGAAAACAGATTTCAAGCCATTTACTGTAACATTTGAAGTTATGAATCTTGCGAAAGAAGATGCAATATTTATGCATTGTCTACCAGCTTATAGAGGAAATGAGATGACTACCGAAGTAATCGAGGGAAAATGGTCTGTCGTATATGATCAAGCTGAGAATAGACTATGGACAGAAGCAGCAATAATGGCTGCATTAATACCTTAACCTACTCAACCATCACCTAACATCGATCATAATCATAGTTCTCTTAGAATTAAAATAGAGAAAGACTTTGAAGAAAGACTGGATTAATGAATCTCCTAACTTAAGAAATATAATTAGACAACTGTGAAAGCCTACTCTTATTACAAAATCAGATTCAAAACGTAGCTATTATTAGTGAAGAGAAATCAAGATGATGGAAAAGCTTAGATGTCTACTGTTATCGGAAGCTTAGTTAGATTACCAGAATCTCGATACGATGTAACCATACATCCTGAACTAACAGTTGGTAAAATCTAGAAAATATGATATACCAGCAACAGAGCATCAGTAATCATAGATGATAGAATATACCAGAATAATCAAATACCGATAAAACCATAAACAAAGAGTCAACAGAGAAGAATCAGCATTAGTTATGTAAAGAGAATGTTACAGTAAAGCTAAGACTATCATAAATACATAACGAAAAAATTAATATATGTATGAGTATGAGTTAGAGGGAAGGTGAGATAATGTCTTTTTCTGCAGAGTATGAAAAGTTTATGAAACGTGCCCCCAACTCATGTAAGCTCTTTGAAGAAAATAAGCGTCTTACACCCTTCGGTGTTCATAGTAATTATAGAGTCCATGATCCATTTCCAATCTATGTAAGAAAGGCTAAAGGGTCGAGGATATGGGATACTGATGGAAATGAGTATATAGATTTCAACATGGCTTTCGGAGCACTAGTTGCAGGGCACTCCCATCCAATACTTGTTGAAGAGTTGAAAAAGACATTAGAAGAAGGTACGATCTTCGGGCATGAATCTAGTGAATCTATTATGCTTGCTAAGATACTATGTGAGAGGTTTAAACTAGATATGGTTAGATTCAACTCAACAGGTATGGAGGTCACCATGTATGCTATTAGGTTAGCTAGAGCATATACTGGGAGAAACAAGATTATGAAGTTTGAAGGATGCTATCATGGGAGCAATGATAATTTACTTGTAAGCGTTAAGCCCCATCTCTCAAGAACTGGACATATTAAACATCCAATATCTGTACCAGCCTCACCAGGGCTATTACCAGAAGTCTCTAAGTATACTGTAGTAGCACAGTTCAATGACGTAGAATCTGTAGATAGGCTTTTCGAAAAGCATGGAGATGAGATAGCTGGAGTTATACTTGAGCCTGTAGCCATGAATATGGGTGTTATAGAGCCTAACCTAGAGTTCCTGAAAACACTGAGAAAACTATGTGACGACTATAACTCAGTTCTTGTATTTGATGAAGTGAAAACCTGTGGTAAATGGTTTGGTGGAGCAGAAGAGAGATATGGTGTTAAACCTGACTTGAAAGCTTTAGGTAAAGCGATAGGCGGAGGAATACCATTATCTGCGATAGGTGGTAGGAAAGAAGTCATGGAGCTATTTGGACCAGGTAAAGTCTCTCATGCTGGAACATTCAATGCGAATCCACTATCAGTTAACGCTGGAATAATCACATTAAAGAAGATACTTACTAGAGAAGCAATGAATAAAGCTGCTATGCTGGGTGAGCAGCTTGCTAAAGGATATAGAGATATTATAGCAGACCATAAGATAAAAGCATTAGTAAGCTCTATAGGTATAAGTGGAGCAGTACTCTTCACAGACCAAGAATATGTTAGAAACTATCGTGAACTACTTAAATGCGATTTCGGGAAATGGTTTGGATACTTTATCTCTATGCTGAATAGAGGCATTATTCCTGCGGCCACGGGTCCAGATGAGCAATGGACGATCTCCGTCCAACACACTTCAGAAGATGTTGAGAAACATCTAGAAGCATTAAAGGAGGTTACACCAATAATTAAAAGCGTTGAACAACCCTTAGAGATGGTTGAAGCCGTCTAATCTTTCACAGATCATTTACCTCCTTAATAGTCTTCAAAGAACAATTAGTATGTCATCTAAAACGGCTTAGAAATTTCAACCATCATCTCTATTACTTCATTATGGATTGTGTTTTACGGGTTGACGAAGTATATATGGTATAAAGCCATATATACCCCCATCTCGAAGTTCTATTTGATGGTTAGTAGAAGAGATGTTCTTAAGGTTGCTGTAGCTGGAGTACTGGGACTGGCTATCGGAGGAGCCGGAGGATATATTTCACGTCAAAGTGAGATTGAATCTCTCAAGAAAGAAGTCGTAGAACTCTCTAAGCAGGTAGGTGTAACAGCTCCTAAACTTGAACCAAACCTAAACATCTACAACTGGACATACTATATCAACCGGAACATAGTTGATTGGTGGGCTAAAGAGAATGGTGTACAAATAGTCTACGATACATTTGAATCCTTAGATGAAGTAGTTGCTAAACTCCAGACAGGTACAAGCGGGTATGATTTAGCAGTAGTATCAGATTCACCTCTCCAAGAGTTAGCGAATCTAGGTGTACTAGAACCTATAGATCTAAAGAAGATACCAAACTTTAAACATGTGCCTGAAAGATTCAAGAACCCATACTATGATCCTGGAAACAAGTATAGTGTAATATATAGCTATGGAACAACAGCGCTTGGATGGAATAATAGTGAAGTCTCTCCAGAAGTTACAGCATGGGCTGATGTCTTCGAGGTTGACCGCCATCTTGGAAAATACAAAGGAAAGATAACAATGCATACTGATACAATTGAAACATTTGGAGCAGCCCTAATCTATCTTGGAAGAGACCCAAATAGTACTAAAGATGAAGACCTTAGAGAAGCTATAGAATTGTTGAAGAAGCAGAAGCCCTATCTAGCAGGCTACGCCTCGACAGAAGAATATATGTCAGGTCTCGAAGCTGGAAGATTCCTGATCAGCCATGCATATAATGGGGATATAGCTGGGATAATATATGCTTCAGATGAAAGAGAGATACTAATAACCAAACAGCTTGAATACATTTCTTATACCGTTCCTGAGGAGGGAGCCCTAGCTTGGGCTGACAACTTCGTGATCCCTAAAGGTGCAAAGAATATTGAAGCAGCCCATGCATTCATAAACTTCATACTCGACCCAATCGTCTCAGCCATCTGCACTATAACCGTTAAATACCCATTCCCAGCAGGTAGAGACTACGTACCTGAAGAAATACGCAGCGACCCAGTAATATTTACTCCTGAAGAATTATTAGATAAACTTTATTGGATGAGGCCACTTACCCCAGATGAGAGAGCGAAGAGAGCTGAATACTGGCTTGAATTAATGGCTGCATAGAGTTTTACTTCTCAACTCAGAGGCGATTAATAAGTGGGCTTCATAGATAAACTTCTAAGATACGTTAGAAGGAAGGTAGATATTAAACAGCTTTTATATGATCAACATTTATCGTGAGATAATATCATCACCATCACCAATACATCAACAAGCATTAAGATTGCGGCGTGTTCCCCACAATACATCACCAAGACATTCCCCTTACTCAAATCTGTCCTTTATAAGGAACTTAGCTGTAAATCTTGTAGCTTAGGTGTATTGTTGCTAAGATCACAGAAATACGAACAAAAATCAGTCAGGAGAAAGCGTAGATAGTTTGGAAATGAACTCTAAGATAAAGATTGGCTTTAACAGTTATCTGCAGTCTTAAAGCCTGTTGATGTATGGAGGGGAGAACTTCTACACGGTTAAGATAGATGTTAATTTAATGAAGTAAGGTTAACTTTGACATCTTTTCCATGGAGTTTTTCTACGACTCTACTTATTGCTTCTCTTAGGTATGGGCTTCTAGCTTCTATAACTATTAATTCTCTATAGCCTGCATTTTCTATCTGCTGGATAATCCGATTTACTACTTGTTCTTCTAATACTAGGTCTTGGGGAAAAACTGTTTGAGAGAATGGATAAACATATTTTATCTCAATAGGTACTAGACCGTAGGGAGAACCATAAAGTAGAAGGTCGTATTCTGATAAGCTTGCTTTAAGCAAGGTTTTCTCTATCTTCTTTAGACTCACCTTCATAGTAAAGGGGATGAGTACAGCGTAAAGTTTAGATCTCTTCTTGAAAATATTCTCTAATAATCTCTTCTCTGCACGTCTAGCTTCTGGTCGATTCAAACTTAACCCATCAAACAAGTTTATTCCACGCCGAGAGTATATCGGGGTATGCTGCTCCATTAAACTAAGTAGATCATCTTTTCCCATGATATCTTTGAATGCTTGGTAGAGGTTTGGATGGCTTCTAGCTCTAATCTCAAGCAGCTCAAATAATCTTCCATCTTTGATAGCCTGCTTGATCTCTGCGACCTCTTTAAAACAGATATACAAGTTGTGCTTAGCTACTATATCTACTCTATCTCTTATGGGTAATTCCCTTAATTCATTTATACTAGTTCTTGAGCATACAGGACAGATGCATGGAAGATAATCCATCTTTTCTAGCTTCATTGTTCCATTCTCTGTAAAGTATCTTCCCTCTCTAGCGTAGAGATAGTAGCTTGCAGAGTCAAACATATCTACACCTAGAGCAACTATAAAGGAGAATATCATTGGATGACCTGCACCGAATAAATGTAGTGGTTTACCGTATTCAATAGATGTTTTAGCAGCTGTGATCATCTCGAATAATTTAGTAAACCTGTACCCTTCCATTAATGGTGTTGGGCTACCTAAAGCATACATATCGAAACCCATCTCTCTTACTTTCTCTGCACAATAAGATACTAGATCAAGGTGTACTCCACCTTGAATGGTTCCAACCCATATACAATTCTTATCTTCTCTACTATCTAGGATTTTTAGTGTTGCTTCAAGATTCTTTAATGTCTTTTCTACTGATTCTTCTGCACGTCTTCTATCACTTAATCCTGTTGGAACATCTAAAGGTACAGCTATGTCTGTCTTAATGTCTTCTTCAAATAAAGCTATCTCTTCAGGTGTAGCATCCACTTCACCATATTCAAGTATCTGGTATCCTCCGCTATCTGTCATAACTAGTCCATCGAAGCCTAGTAAACCTTGAACAGTATTCTTTAATGCTTCATCTCTAAGCCTCTTATACAGAATATATGCATTAGTTATTACAATATTTGCTTTTAGGTTTTCCTTCATCCATTTAGGAGAGATATCTTGTACTACAGGGTTGATTACTGGAAGAAAAACAGGAGTCTCAATCTTTTTACCACTCTTCGTCTTCAGTCTTCCAATCCTACCAAGCAGGTCTTCAACAACTACCTCAAACATGCATCTACACCATTATTAACTATCAGGCTATTCTTCCATATAGAATAGGTAATTCTTGTAGAAAACCTTAAATCTATTATATCTATATAAATCCAAACCCATCCTTATTGTTGATTTAATACTTATTAAGGATAGACAGTAACAGGAGCATCATAGTAATTAGTAACCTAACTCTTAAATATAGTTAAATTATTGTAAGGAATGAGAAGTTTGGTTACAGATATAGTCTTTGAGCCTGGAGCAGAAGATCTAGAGGCCCATGGAGCTATCTTGATTGAAGGGTTGCCTGGAGTTGGGTTGGTAGCTAAGGTTGCCGTAGCTTATATGCTAGGTAAATTTCAAGCTAAGAGAGTCTGTAGATTCTATTCACCTTATTTTCCATCGCTTATATATGTTCAAGATGGTAGGCTTATACCTACATTCGCAGACTTATACTTAGTTGAGAAACCTGCCCCCATACTATTCCTATATGGTAATTCACAGCCATCATCAAGTTATGGTCAATATGAGTTATGTGAGAAGATACTAGATGTGGCCATAGATTTAGGAGCAAACTTTATCATGACTCTAGGTGGATATGGTAAGGAAGAAGTCTCAGAAGCTAGAGAAGTATATGTATCATCAACACGCCCCGAAACTATTAAGAGAGTTATTAAGAAGATTCCAGCAAAAGTTTACGCAGGGCAGATAGTTGGAGCTGCAGGGCTATTGATAACCCTGGCTGATGAACGCGGCTTAGATAATGTATCAATGCTTATTGAAGCTTCTGAGATGACTCCAGACTATTATGCAGCTAAGAGAGCTATAGAATCTGTAAATGCATTGCTAGATTTAGGGTTAAAGATTGAGGATGTAGACGGGATCTCTAGAACATACATCTCTACACTGTATCAGATCGAGCTCTAAGGTCTGGTAAGAGATGAGGGCAGGAAGGCAAGAACTAGTCGGTCGGGGAATTTATGTTGAAGAATTTTTTGGGACAGTTGAAGTAGGGTTATTCGCTACTGCCACAGATAAGATATGTATTGTTCCACCTCAGATAAAACCTAGACATCAGAAGCTCATAGAGAAAGTGTTGGAAATAGATGTTATAAAGACAACTATTGCAGGTTCTTTTCTAATAGGTCCTCTAGTAGTAGGGAATAGTAATGGAATAGTAATATCATGTATGGTTCTAGATGAAGAATTAGAGAAGATTAGAAATTCTATCAAAGACTTAAACATCCTCGTGCTGGAGAGCAGGTATACTGCTACTGGAAACCTTATACTTGTAAATGATAAAGCAGCCCTAGTCAGCAGCTATTTTAATAAATATGAAGTAAAATTGATCCAAGACACACTTGGGGTTGAGGTAACTCAGGGTACGATAGCTAATAGACCATATGTTGGCTCAATAGCAGTAGTAACAAACAATGGGGGCATTATACATGTACAGGCGTCTAGGGAAGAAGAAGAAAAACTTTCAGAATTTTTTAAAGTAGAATTCACTCCTGGAACAGTTAATGATGGGATACCATTCGTTAGAAGTGGGATAATAGCTAATAGTAAAGGTGCAATAGTTGGAGCTAGAACAACAGGTCCAGAGCTTATGACTCTTTCAACAGCTTTAAAAATATAGTATGCTCATATAATTTGTAGAAAAACATTTTTAGATTCTTAACCTAGAGGCTCT
>Ga0071330_1050770_pt1 | contig 30458 bp, 27 predicted proteins | sample GBScel77sediment_FD_63802 | JGI IMG/M metagenome (GOLD analysis project Ga0071330, IMG submission 63802) | Hot spring sediment microbial communities from Great Boiling Spring, Nevada - Cellulolytic enrichment Sediment 77C v2 (version 2) | ecosystem: Environmental > Aquatic > Thermal springs >...
GGTTCACCGTCGTTGACGACCGACCAATTTTCGCCAACCGAGAACGGCTACCCGAGGTTGACAATATTTTGGTCGGCGATATAGCACAAACTGTGGCATCGCAACCAATGGACAAAGACACTTACATCGTCATCGTTACCAGAGGTCACCGCCACGACGCCGAAACTTTGCGAGCAGTCGTTCGCCATGTTGACGAAGTCGCATACATCGGCATGATCGGAAGCCGTCGCAAAATCAAACTCATCTACGACGAACTCATTGCACAGGGCGTCGCAACTCCTGAGCAATTGGCAAAAGTCCATTCACCCATCGGCATTGACATTGGCGGCGAAAGTGTTTGGGAAATTGTGGTCAGCATCGCTGCGGAACTGGTTTGGGTTCGCAATGGGCGAGAAGGTTCATTAAGACCACTTGCCGAAAAGATGCTGCCTTTGGTCATGAAAGGAACAGCGCTGACAACATAGTTTGTGAGGGTGATGTTGCTATGACCTACACTTACACATGCGCCAAATGTGGTGAAATCGTGGAATTCACTTGCTCAATCGCCGAAAAGGAAGAGCGGGAAAAATCTTTGGTTTGTCCGTCCTGCAACGGCAGGGAGTTTTACCGTGTCTTCAACGCCTTCATAGCCCGCAAGCGCGAGTCATCGGGTTCTTCAAGCCGCTGTGCCACTTGCTCCGCCACTTCCTGCAGCACTTGTCGGTGACCGATGAAACCATGGCGGTCTGTAGCAACCCCGTAAGGGGCGACAAAATTTTTTCATTCGGGGCTGACGCCCCTCCTACAGCATCGTCATCGGTGACCCCTGTAAGGGGCAAGGCGAACCAAAATTTTGAGGCAAGGGGTGAGGACAATGTTTGTGTCCATTCGGGACGATGTAGTGCTGCACGGTGGGTTCTCCAGCGTAGTTGATGGGTTGAGGGCGTTGGACATTGAAGCCGTTGAAGTCCATGTAAGGCGAGATTTGACTGTTCGGTCGCTGGTTAATTCGTCGCAATCGCACGACTTGACTTCACCTGAGGGATTGAAAGCGTTGGAGACGGAGTTGGCTCAAAACGGCGTTCGCATCAGCGCCTTTCTGTTGGGCAACGATTTCGGTCGGGACGATGCGAAAGAACAAGTTGAATGGATGGTCAAAACGGTTAAGATGGCGCACCAACTCGGCATCAGCGCAGTCAGGGTTGACGCAGTTGTCAGCGGTTGGGAAAACATTGGGGTTGACGGCGCTATCCGACTTTTTGCCGAACACATAAAACAAGTCCTTGAAGCCACCGATGACACTAATGTCCAACTCGGCATTGAAAATCACGGGACATTGGGCAACCGCCCAGAATTTTTGCAGGCGGTCTTTGAGGCTGTGAATTCGTCGAGGTTAGGTTTGACTTTGGACACAGGCAACTTTTATTGGTTTGGGCACCCGCTTTCGCGAGTTTACGAAATCATGCGCCAGTTCGCTCCAAAGGTCAAACACACCCATGTCAAAAACATCGCCTATCCGCCAGAGATGAGGGAACAGCAACGCCCTATCGGCTACGAATACGGTCGCTATGTTTGCCCAATCTACGAAGGCGACATCAACCACAGTATCGTGGTTGACATTTTGAGGGAAGCAGGATACGACGGCGACCTTTGCATTGAGGACGAAAGTTTGGGCAAGTTCGCACCCGAAGAGCGACGCAGTGTGCTTCAACGAGATGCTGAACATTTGAAAGCGTTGATAGTACATCTGCAGTGAAGGTGGGATGGTTCGTAATGCGTAAAGCGTGATGCGTAAAACTGGTTTGCTGGGGGGATTGGTGACATGAATGAGACCAAAGCGCAGGAGCAGTTTGAGCGGGAGAAGCGGGCTTATTTTGCTATGCGAGACCAGTTGCTCCAAACCCACTTCGGCAAGTGGGTCGCCATCGTTGACGGAAAAGTCGTTGCTGTGGGTGACCAAATGAACAAAGTAGCTGCCGAAGCCTTTCAAAAAACAGGCAAAGCAGTCATGTATGTGGCATGCGTCGGCAAGGAAGATATGGTCTTGAAAGTTCGCAGGGTAAGCGTTGGTTACTATGACCCAACTTTTTCGCCACCAATGCCGATGCTAACTGTGTCGGTCAGCGACCCTTACTGGCGCCAGCAAGTGGAAGTCGCAGGCATTATTGATACTGGCGCCGATTTGAGCCTTCTAAGGCTTTCTGAAGCAGGGATTTTGGGTTTGACGAATTACCCTGCAGGACAAATTTCGGTTAGCGGCATCGGCGCTCAGCCACAGATGCGCCAACTTTTCTGCGCTTTCTTCCAGTTAGCAGGTCAAAGCATATTTACCCTTGTGGACATTCGTGACGACATTGACGAGAACATCTTAGGTCGCGATGTCTTGAACTGGTTCAGGTTGACCCTTTCGGCTCAGGAAAACTTGGTGAGGGTTGAAGGGGTTTGAGTCGGTCCAAGCGAACATGCCCATCCAACTAAGGAAGGTGATGGTTTTATGGCTTGGAGATGTTGCGAGCGGCACGAACTTCTTTTGGGACAAAGAACAATCGTCATGGGCATCCTTAATGTCACGCCCGATTCCTTTTCTGGCGATGGCGTTGTTGATACTGACGCAGCCGTTGCGCGGGCTTGGAAGTTCGTTGAGGAAGGCGCAGACATCTTAGACATCGGTGGCGAATCAACTCGCCCAGGTTCACAACCTGTTCCAGCCGATGAAGAAATGAGGCGGGTTTTGCCTGTTATTGAACGGTTGATGGCTCAAAATTTCCCTTTGCCCATTTCGGTGGACACTTATAAGCCCGAAGTTGCAAAGCGTGCTTTGGAAACGGGGGCATGCATTGTCAACGATATTTACGGCTTGCGACAAACTGGGATGTTGGAACTCGTCGCAGATTTCCAGCCTGCCGTTGTCATCATGCACATGCAAGGAACGCCCCAAACAATGCAACTGAACCCAACTTACACCGATTGCGTCAGGGAGATTCGTGACTTTCTTCGTGAGCAAGCGGAAAAGGCAATCGCTGTGGGGTTGCCGAAGGAGAAAATCATCGTTGACCCTGGGATAGGCTTCGGAAAAACCGTTGAGCACAACTTGGAGATACTGAGAAGGTTGAGCGAAATCAAAGCGTTAGGTTACCCTGTGCTCATCGGCACTTCCCGCAAGAGTTTCATCGGCAAAGTTTTAGGCATAGAAGTCCCAGCGGAAAGGGTTTGGGGGACTGCAGCGACAGTCGCGATTGCCATTGCCAACGGCGCCGACATAGTTCGCGTCCACGATGTCCGAGAGATGGTTCAAGTGGCGAGGATGACAGATGCAGTTTTAGGTCGCAAACTGTAAGGTGACCGTTATCGCTGAGAGGTGAACGAAAAATGGCACAAGTCAAACCCAAACTGACAGAAGAGGAGCGACAGGCAAGGTGGACTCAAATCCGTGAGTTCAGCAGAAGGGTTAGCGAAAAACTGAGCAAAAAATTCCGCGAGTTGGGCTACGACGGCGAAGCGGTTAGCCCTGAGGAAGTGCAGGAAATGATGCGTAAGGCAGGTATTGACCCAGAAGCCTGTGAGTTCACTCGCGCAATCATTGAGGAAAGGGAACGGTGAGCATGGTGGTTTATGTGTTTTGGGATGCGAGTGGTTTGACGAAGCGTTACGCTTTTGAGAGAGGATCTGACATCGTCAATCTTATCTTTCAACTCGTGCCAACCCACAGAATGATGTGCCTGCTCCTGACGGTTGGTGAGGTTTATTGGGCTTTAGTTCGCAAAAGGAACGAAGGGCTTATCAACGAATCCATCTTCCAACGAGCAACCTTAGCCCTGCGCGGGGAAGTCCTTGACAATCCCAATTTTGCGAAATTACCCACGGACGAAGATTTGTTGGTGCGTTCGCTGGACATGATTGAGCGATACGCTGTTAATAGCGTTGACACTCTTATTCTATGTGCTGCCCTCGTTGCCAACGACCTGTTGCGCGAGGGTGAAAGTTTGCTATTTGTTGCCGCTGACGAATGATTGTTGCGGGCGGCTCAAAGTGAAGGGCTTACAGTTTTGAACCCTGAGCGCACAACCGCTGACGAAATGAAAGCGCAAATCACTGCCCTGTAGAGGGCGAAGGAGGGTAAAAAGATGGGGCGAAAAGGAACGAAGGAAAGAATAGTGAGAAGCCGTCAAAGAGGCGGGGCAAGCCAAGAGCGAAGGGCAACGAGAGTGCGAAAAAGGTGGCGCATCTTGTTCGTGGCTTCGGAAATGTTTCCGCTGGCAAAAACAGGTGGGCTCGCTGATGTCATCGGTTCACTGCCCAAAGCATTGGCGAAGCGAGGTCACGATGTGAGGGTGCTCATGCCCAAATATCGCGCAACCTTTAGCGTCGATCATCGCACCGAACGAGTGACTGACTTGCCTCAGATTCAATTTGGCAATTTCTCACTCGGTTGTGGGATTGACGAAAGCGATGTGCTCAAAGGCGATGGCGTTACCGTCTACTTGATTGAGCACTTTGGGCTTTACGACCGCGACCGACTTTACGGCTACGAAGACGATTGGGTTCGGTTTGGGCTTTTGAGCAAGGTGGCTTTGGAGTTGCCCAAAGCCATCAACTGGAGACCCGACATCATCCACTGTCACGATTGGCAAAGCGGGCTCGTCGCTGCCTACCTGAAAACTCTTTACAGTGGCGACCCGTTTTTCTCTGACACAGCCACAGTCTTCACCATCCACAACCTCGCCTATCAAGGCAACTTTGACCCATCGGTAAGGGAAGCGTTGGGTTTGCCGCCAGAAACTTTCCAAATGCACGGTTTGGAGTTTCACGGTCGGCTCAGTTTCATCAAAGGCGGGCTCTACTATGCCGACATGTTAACGACGGTCAGCCCAAGATACGCGCAGGAAATTCAGACCGAAGAGTTCGGCGAAGGGATGCATGGCTTGTTGCGCGACCGAGCCAAGCAGGGACGATTGGTCGGAATTTTGAACGGCATTGACTACGAGGTCTGGAACCCGAAGACAGACGAGTTTCTGCCAGTTCGCTACGATAGCCGAACATTTGTCAAGGGCAAGGCTGCGAACAAGGAAGCGTTGCTGGAACGGGTTGGGTTGAGTGATAGCGGCGAGATGGTTATCGGCATCGTGTCACGCTTGGCGCACCAAAAAGGCTTTGATGTTGTCATTGAAGCAGCAGACGCTTTGATGAAATTGCCAATTAAACTCGTCGTCTTGGGAGCAGGCGAACAGGAACCGATGTTCGCTGAACTTCAGAAACGCTACCCAGAAAAAGTGGCGACGAGGTTGGGCGTTGTGGATGAGGAGTTGGCTCACCTAATCTATGCGGGCGCTGACGCTTTTTTGATGCCATCCCGTTTTGAGCCGTGCGGGTTGGGACAGATGATTTCCATGCGCTACGGGACGGCACCTATCGTCCACGCTGTCGGTGGTCTGGCTGACACCGTCCAAGATTTTGACCCTCAAACGAAAACGGGGAACGGTTTCGCTTTCACAGGCTTGACCTCAGCGAACTTGGTGGCAGCAATTGAAAGGGCGCTGAGCGTTTACCAAGACCGAAGACTTTGGCAGACATTGCAACGAAACGCAATGAAGGAAGATTTTTCGTGGGACAAGTCCGCACAAGGCTATGAGACTTTGGCTTATGCAATGGCGCTCCAAATTAGGCACAGCAGGTGAAGGAAAATGGCAAAAGCCTCAAAGCGACGACCGAAAGTTGTCCGGGAGATTGTTGGCGGTGAAGTCTACGAATATGTCCCGTTAGGCAAGCACATTGTCAGCGCAAAAGGAGTTTGTGGCGGTCGCCCCACCTTCAAATACACGAGGGTTGAGGTTCGCCACATCCTTAACTTGTTGGCTCATGGCTGGACAGTTGACCAAATTGTCCAAGACTTCAACCGACCTGAAATCAACAGGGAAGCCATTGAGGAAGCCATGAAATTAGCAGTGAAGGCGCTGGAGAGGTGGGCACATGAGGTTGGGGAAGTAGCATGATTGTTTTGGACGAAAAACATCGCCCGCCAAAGCGTTTTGGCAGGATTGCAATGGTATGAGGGCAAAGTCGTTTCCGTCAAAACCCTGCGCCCTAACACGGTCATCAAGGATGAAGCAATCTCTTCCCTGCTGTCAAAGCAAAAGCATCCAACTTTTGTGACGACCGATGTGGATGGTTTCTGGCGGAAGGCGAAACCACACCCGAGATTCTGCATTGTCTGTCTCCCTTTGCCCGATTACCGCCTTCACGAACTCCCTTCTCTCCTCCGTCGTTTGTTTCGGACGGAAGGTTTCAGGACGAAAAGGGAGAGGATGGGGAAAGTTGCTTTGGTCACTGAAACGACTGTCAGATTTTATGCCGTCGGACAACCGTCCATCACCGAAATCCCGTTGGCAAAATAGAACTCTGGGTAGGTGAGAGTGATGACGAAAACGATAAAACGGCGCCGCAAAGTTGTCCGAGAAGTGGTTGGCGGCGAAGTTTACGAATATGTCCCACTGGGCAAGCATATTGTCAGCGCAAAGGGAGTTTGCGGCGGTCGCCCTACCTTCAAATACACGAGGGTTGAAGTTGCTGTCGTCTTAAGGTTGCTTGCCGCAGGCTTGAGCATAGACGAACTGGTCACCAACTTTGGAGGGCGCATTTCCCGCGAGGCAATTGAAGAAGCAATACAGTGGGCTGCAAAACTTGTCGCTAAGCAAGGGAAGGCGGTAGCAGCGTGATTGTGTTGGATGAGCATTTGATGGGGCTGGGGCTTGATAGAGAAGTTAGGGCTTGGTATGAAGGGCAAGTTTGTTACATCACCGACCTGCGTCCAGACACTGTCATCAAAGACGAAGCCATCCCTTCGCTTCTGCTGAGGGAACGGCAGCCCAATTTTGTGACGGGAGATATCACGGGCTTTTGGCGTAAAGTGAAACCACATTCCAACTTCTGCATCGTTTGCTTCGGTCTCCCAGCAGAACAGTGGCGCAAAATCCCCTTCCTTCTCCGTCGTTTGTTTCGGACGGAAGGGTTTAGGACGAAAAGGGAGAGGATGGGGAAAGTCGCTTTGGTCACTGAAACGACTGTCAGATTTTACGCTGTCGGGCAACCATCCATCACCGAAATCCCGCTGGCAAAATAGTAGCCGAGAAAATTGGTGGAAAGGAGCGATGAAGGGATGCTTTGGCGATGGCTTATGGTGGCAACGATGACGGCGACTTTGAGCCTTTTGGTCGCACAACCTCAAGCGACTTTTTCGGTTCGCATCACCGAAAAGACGACCTTAGGTGAAATTTTGGCTTCATTGGCGAGGCGGACTACGGCTCAACTGAAGATGGACGAGCAAACACGAAAATTCGTTCACCGCTACACTTTCCCACCACACATGATTGGGGTGACTGTGCGGGGAGCAAATGCTGGTGAAGTTTTGTCGTTTCTGTTTGGTGCAGGTTGGGAAGGTTCGCCGTTGCCTCGCGAACTTAGGTCTCAATTTCCCAACCGCCAACTTGCAAGGACACCAATGCCAGTTGTCGTGGGAGGCAAGAAACTTTGGACTTGCAACAACCGAGCCTTTGATTGGAAGTGGGAGAAACCGAAAGGCGGTCCTGCAGGAGGTATCATCACCGTTTGGCTTCGGGTTCAACCTGACGGCGATATTGTCAAACGGGCTCCCATTGACCTTCGCCCCATGCAAAACGAATTCTCCCTTGACTACCTTCGCGACCGCATCAAACAGTTGACTGGCGTCTACTTCAACATTGACCCTGAGTGGCATCAAAATGTCCACTACAAGTTGCTGCCGGAATATCGTGGACAAACCTTACCAGCCGAACCCCACATCCCGCTTTTCGTCCGCAAGATGAGAGCGATCTTCGGTGACGCTTTAGACAGACCCCACACTTTGGGCGAATGGTTAAGCATTTTCGCTGAAGGGCTCAACGAACACAGCAAGGCTCGCGGCTGTATGTGGAAGTGGACATGCAGCGACGGTGCAAGCCCGATTTACACGCTCAGATGCTACGCTCATACCGAAAACGAGTGAAAAGAATGGACGAAAGTGATTCGCCGAAGGGGTGACAGGAAAATGTTTCGTTTCGGCGTCGCTTTAGTCGCTTCACTTTTGGGGATTGCAATCACCCTTTCCCTTGTCGTTCGCTCTCAGGGGCAGCAACCTTTGCTCTTGCCTGAAGAAAGCAAGCATTTGTCGCAATTGCGTCAATTGACCTTTGAAGGCACAAACGCCGAAGCGTATTGGTCTCCCGATGGAGAGTGGTTAGTCTTTCAGTCAACTCGTCCACCCTACAAGGCTGACCAAATCTTCGTCATGAGGGCTGACGGTTCATGGGTTCGTGTTGTCAGCACTGGCAAAGGTCGTTGCACCTGTGCCTATTTCACACCAGACGGCGAAGGGGTAATCTTCGCAACGACTCACCTTGCTGGACCAGAACCTCCACAAGTTCCAAAACTGGACATTCCCCGCTATGTCTGGGGTGTGTTCCCAAGTTACGAAATCTATCTGCGCCGTTTGGACACGATGGAACTCATTCGCCTGACCGATAACGAAGGCTATGACGCTGAAGCGACCATTTGTTGGAAGACAGGGCGCATCGTCTTCACCAGTTACCGCAACGGTGACCTTGACCTTTACAGCATGAAGTTGGACGGCAGCGACCTGAAGCGGCTGACGAAGACGCTCGGTTACGAGGGAGGAGCGTTTTATTCGCCCGATGGGAAGCGGATTGTCTTCCGAGCCTATTTGCCCAAGACGAGCGAGGAAGTTGACGAATACAAGCGACTGCTTCAATTAGGCGTCATAAGTCCGCCAACGATGGAGTTGTTCGTCATGGATGCCGATGGTCGCAACATGAAGCAAATCACGAAGTTGGGTGGCATCAATTTCTGCCCTGCTTGGTTTCCCGACGGGAAGCGAATCATCTTTTCAAGCAACCACCACGACCCCAAAAACTTTGACCTGTTCGTCATCAACGCTGATGGAACTGGACTGAAGCGAATCACCTACCACCCTGCCCCTGACCTTTTCCCGCACTTCTCGCCTGACGGCAAGTGGCTTGTCTGGTGCAGCGGTCGCAACGCTGAACAACCGAGACAGTTGAATGTCTTTCGGGCAGCGTGGCGAGACTGAAATTGGTTGGGGAAAAGCCACAAATGAGTAAGAGGTGTTTTTTGCGATGCGGAGCAATGAATCGTGGTTTGACAAGGTGATGCGATGGGGGCAAGTGAACTTGAAGGAAGACGACCCGTTGACGCTTGATGTGGATTTTTGGAAGCGTTATTGGCAACGGACGAAAATTCACGGCGTGACGATCAACGCAGGTGTCGGAGTAGCCTACTACCCAACAAAAATCCCTCTTCACCGAAAAGCGAAATTTCTCGGCGAGCGGGATGTTTTCGGCGAGTTGGTGGCTGTTGCCCGTCAGTTGGGCTTGAGGGTTTTGGCACGACTTGATCCCAACTGGGGTCATGAGGAACTTTACAAAGCCCATCCCGATTGGTTTTTGACTGACGCCGACGGCAAACCCCGCCAGAGAGGTCAAGCGACTCCGACTGCCAGAGAACCCCAGTTCCTTTCCGCAACTCCTTTTGCCCAACACGATGTCCTTTACTCAACTTGCTGGAATTCGCCCTTCCACCACGAGTTTGTCCCTGCAGTCATGACCGAGATAATGGAGCGTTACGATGTTGACGGCTTCTTCACCAACGGCTGGCCACCAACAAATTGGCATCCTGTGGACATGAGCCTTGTTTGCTACTGCCCACATTGCTTGGAAAAGTGGCGGAAGCGAGGACATGAACGCTACCCCGAAAAACCCGACCCATCTGACCCGCTGTGGCGTGACTTCGTTTTGTTCGTGCAGGAGAGCATTGAAGAAGTCCAAACTCTGTGGACCGAGCATACGAAAAGGCTCAAGCCCAGTGCTGTCTTCATTTGGAACTCGCACGGAAGTTTGTCAACTGGTCTGAGGTGGGGAAAGTTTGTCCAACTTGCCGATTTGCTCAACGATGACTCGCAGGGGAGAAGGGTAGGTGAGCCGCTTTGGGTTTCGGGGCGATGCGGGAAAGTGATGATGGCAGTCGCTGAAGGTAAACCTGTGCTTCGGATCACTGGTGTATGGCAACTCGGTCAACCATTAGTGAGACACATTGCCAAACCCGCAGCCGAAACGACTTTATTCTCTGCCGAAGCGGTGGCGAACGGACAGAGACTTTGGTGGCATGTGCTTGGGGCGGAACTTTACGACCGAAGGTGGCTTGAACCTGTCGCCGACTATTTCTCTTGGCTCGCTGAAATTGAGCCTTACCTGCGAAACATTGAATCGCTCGCCGATGTAGCCGTTGTCTGGTCGCCTCAAACTTTCTGGCTGGGTTCGTGGACGAACATGCAACCTTCGCCCACTGATGCCTTCAACGGTTGGTATCAAATTTTGCTTGAAGGGCGCATACCTTTTGACTTGCTTCCAGAATGGAAACTTGCCACCGAAACCGTCTACCGCTACAAAGTTTTGATTTTGCCCAGCCAAACTTGCCTTCGTCAGGAAAGTCTTGACGCCTTGAAAGAATTCGTCGCAAGCGGAGGCGGGTTAGTGGCTTGCTTTGAGGCTGGGACGAAAAACTTGTGGGGAGAAAAACATGACAGCGGGAAGTGGAGCGAATTGATGGGCGTTTTGAGAGTTGACGAACCTCCACCACCTCTGCGACATTGCTACCTGCGAATTTTAGCCCAGCAGCGTTCCCATCCTTTGCTCAATGGCTTTGACAATACTGACATCTTGCCCGGGGCAACTTACTTGTCGCGCGTTGAGAAAGCGGAAGACACAGAGGCACTTTGCGATTTCGTCCCCACTTACCCCGTTCACCCGCCTGAAAAGGTTTATCCCGACCCAAAGCAAACAGGTTTGCCATTGGTCTTCTGCCGTGAGCGAAACGGTCGCTTGGTCTACTTGGCGATGGATTTTGACGCTGCGTTTTGGCGGAGCAGGTTGCCAGACCACAAGCGACTACTCCTGAATGCGGTCAACTGGGTTCGCAAAGGTGAGCCGTTGCCGGTGACAGTGAGCGGGAACGGTTTGCTTGATGTGACAATTTGGCGGCAGGAGAGAAGCATCACCGTTCACCTCGTCAACCTGAACACACCAAACTTGTTTGGCGGACCGGTAACTGAACTCGTGCCAGTGGGTAGGCAAGAGTTGAAAGTGGTGTTGCCAGAAGGAACAAAGCCAGTCGGAGTAAAGTTACTGCGGGCAAAATTGGATGTCCCTGTGAACTTGCAAGGCGATGAACTTACCGTCGTTGTCCCTCAGGTTTTGGACCATGAAGTTGTGGCGATAGAAATCGGTTGACGGCTCTTTTCAACCTATTGGGTTCGCTCAGATGTAGAACATCATCGGTTGCTTTGCCCTCCTCTCCCGTTCCCAAGCGCAAACTTGGGCGAGGGTGATGTTTTGCAGGACATTTTCCATCGCTTCGGCGAGTTTCTCCCAAACCAAAGAGATGCTTGAGTTGCGGGCTCGTTCCCTAAGGTTTGGGTCCATCGGCTCCGCATCCAAAATCGGACCTTCCAGCGCTTCCAAAATTTCCCGGACAGTGATTTGGCTTGAAGGTTTGGCAAGGACATAACCTCCCCGAACGCCTCTTTGGCTCCTGACCAAACCAGCGCGCTTAAGCGTCAGCATCAGTTGCTCCAAGTATTCTTCGGGGATGCCTTGGCTTTCGGAAATCTCCCGAACTTGAACTCGCCCCTGTCTTTCCCTCAAGCCAAGTTCAACCATTGCCATCAGCCCATACCATGCCCTTGTTGAGACCCTCACGGTTTCTTCCCTCCTTTGCCAAGTCAAGTATGACAACAGGTGCGGGCGAATGCGCTACAATGTTGGCGACAGGAAAAATTTTTCAGCGAGCGGAGGGGAAAACAATGAAGGGCAACGAATGGAAGTTGGTTGCTTTGGCTTTCGTCATCGGGGCAGTGTTGAGTTTTTTGGCAGGGATGTATGTTTTGGGTCCGCTTTTTGTGCCTCAAAAGCCACAGGAACCTGCAAAGGTTTCTGGAGTTGAGGAAGCAACTTCTGTCCCTTCCCTTGCTGAAAGCATCCCAAACAGTGTTTACCGTCGCGATGTTGATTCAGTGCCCGACCATACAGCCGTTATCGTTGAGCGTGTCCCTCGCCCTTACGGGAGCGAGTCTGAACCATCTTTTTCGCCACCAATTTCCGAGCAACCTACTCCAACTCCCGAACCCACTACCCCGCTACCTCAGCAACCGAGGCGGACTCAACCTTCACCAACTCAGCGAGAACCTGAAGTTTCAGAACCCATATCGCCGCCAACAGTGATTCAGCCCCCTCAGCCACCAGTTTCAAAGCCTGCACCTCCGCCTCCACCGGCTGCAGAGACAAAGAGAAGTTACAGGGTGCGCATAGGTGTGTTTTCGCAGGAGCAAAATGTCAAAAGTATGCTTGAATCGCTGACATCTCAGGGCTACCATCCCTATGTCGAGGAGGAATTCGTTGGCGGTCAGAAGCGATACCGAGTTTATGTCGGCGCTTTTGACAACCGCGAAAGCGCTGAGCGGCTGAAGCAAGAACTTATTGACAAAGGCTACCCATGTGTGGTTGAGGAGAAGCAGGAGTGATGCAGGCATGGAACAATGGCTGCCTATCGTTGCTTGGTGGGTTTTGCTTTTAGTGCTCTTCTGGTGGCTTCTCATTGTGCCGCAGCAAAGGCAACGGCGTGAGCGGGAAAAATTTCTGAGTTCACTCAAGCCAGGCGATGAAGTAGCGACCGCTGATGGGATTTGCGGTCGCATTTTGAGCGTTGATGAGAACATGGTCACTTTACGCATCGCTGATGGCGTTGACATTAGAGTTTTGAAATCGGGCATCATGCGGCGACTCACAAAGGAAGAAGCAGCGAAACTGAGGTCAGTGATTCGCAAAGGGGGCGGATAGAAGTGTCAGGTGCAGCGCGTGGAGCGCAGAGCACAACCCTGCTTCCCACCTCACTTCCTCTCGTCACTGCTTCGGAAAGTCGTCAGTTTGACCAACTTGCCGAACAAGCAGGTTTGCCTTCCCTTGTGCTGATGGAAAATGCTTCTCTACGCCTCGCCGAAGTCCTGCAACAGCACTTTGAACTTGACCCACCAAAACGCATCGTCGTCGTTTGCGGAAGAGGCAACAACGGTGGCGACGGGATGGCTTTGGCTCGCCATCTTCATAACATCGGCTTCCAAGTTCAAGTCTTCCTGCTCGCTGACCCAAACGAACTTAAAGGCGACGCAGCCACTAACTACAAAGTGGCGGTGAATTTCGGTGTCCCCATTCAACCCATTACCGCACAATCTGAACTCTCACAGTTGGTTGAACCGATGAAATCCGCCGATTTGGTCGTTGACGCTTTGCTTGGGACGGGCATCACAGGGGAAGTTCGCGGTCTTTACGCTGAAGCCATTCCCTTGTTAAACGATTACGCACCACGCATCCTTTCGGTTGATATCCCCTCGGGTATCAACAGCGATACGGGCGAAGTTTGTGGCGTTGCTGTCAGAGCCGATGCGACTGTAACCCTCGGCGCAATCAAACTTGGTCTTGTGCTCTTTCCAGGTGCCGATTACGCTGGCGACTTGTTTGTCGGTTCGCTTGGGGTTCCTGAATCGCTTTTGGCTAACATGGGAATTCGTCGTTTCGCCTCAACCTATGAACTTGTCCAAAAAGTTTTGCCGCCACGACATCCTAACACTCACAAAGGCGATTATGGGCGAGTTTTGGTCATAGGTGGGGCACCTGGGATGAGCGGTGCTGCCATCATGGCTGGCAAGGCTGCGTTGCGTTCAGGTGCAGGTTTGGCTCAAGTCGCATTGCCTCAAAGCCTGAACATCGCGGTTGAAACTTCCGCTTTGGAAGTGATGAGTTTCCCGCTGCCGGAGACTGATGCGGGGACTATCGCACCCGAAGCCATTGAAGCCCTTGCCCCTCGTTTGGATTGGGCAGATGTCATCGCCCTTGGATGCGGAATTTCGCGCAACGAACGGACTCAAACCTTTGTCCGCCAATTGGTTGCACAGGTTGACAAGCCAATGGTCATTGATGCCGACGGCTTAATCGCTTTGGCTGGCTACAGGGAGATTTTGAGGAAACGAAAATCTTTGACAGTTTTGACACCCCATCCTGGCGAGATGGCTGCACTGCTTCAAACTTCAACCGAAGCCGTTCAACGAGACCGAGTTGGAGTTGCTTTGAAGGCGGCGAGTGAGTTCAAAGCGATTGTGGTCCTCAAGGGCGCAAGGACGATTACTGCCGAGCCTGAAGGGACATTGTTCGTCAATTTGACGGGCAACGCTGGCATGGCGACTGGTGGCAGCGGCGATGTCTTGACGGGCATGATTGCGTCGTTGTTGGCTCAAGCCCTTTGCCGCCACTTGGATGTCCATCCCGTTGAAGTTGTGGCAGCAGCCGTCTTCCTTCACGGGCTTGCAGGAGACATTGCCAGTTGGGAAAAAGGTGAAGTTTCCTTGACCGCAGGCGATTTGCTTGACCACTTGCCTCGTGCCATCAACGAACCTGAACTCTCACAGCCCCTAACCCTTCGCCCCCTCAGCCCTTTCGTCCGATTTGTTGTCAGGATGAGAAAGTAGGGCAGATGTAGGGGGACGCCATTGAACGATTTTCGCAACGAGCCGACCATTTCGCCTGCAAGGTTGCCCCACACCGATTATTTTCCCTTCGCACCAAATCAGGAAATTGCTTTGTAGGGGCAAAATCGCCCCAACTTTCAGGTTTTTCAGTTGCTGGATGCTGATGGGGAAGCCGCGCCACCCAAAACTAAGTTTCAAACGAACGGCTGGCGACAAAGGAGAAGTCTGCGCTAACGATATTGAGACTTGGTGGCTCGGTTTTGAAATAAGTGCTGACAAACTCTCAGCGGGCAAAATCCACTGAAGAACCCCTGTTTCCTCGCCAACCTGAATTTTGTGAGAGACCAACAAAGCACCACCGCTGATTTGAAAATTGACCGTTTGGTCACTCAAATCGCCGATGAAAATTTGCAACAACCTAAGTGTTGGGTGAGCATATCCTTGCTGAGCCCAAGCATCGGCGTAAGCACTACCGAGAAGTTCCAAAATCCGAGAGAGAGCAATCCTCTCCAAAGGTGTCCATTCTTTCTTCTCAGGTGAAATTGCTTTGCCCGGTCCGCCTAACCAACGGTCAATAAGGGATAGCGCAAGAGATTGGCTTAAAGTCAATATCCAAACGCCATTACCTGTTCCTGTGCTTAAAGCAGCCGCAACGCTCCACTGAAAGTCTCTCTGAAGAAGATTGATGAAAGTGTCCTTCTCAAACCTTGCTGCTGAGAGGCGAAGACCTATGCGCATTCTAATACCAAATTGCTGATTGAGAAGTTGCTGATACCGCTCATGAACTCGCTGCAAAACAAGATAAACGGTTCGCCCTAAGTGTTCAGGGTTAGAGAAATCGTAGCGGACAACGGAACGACGAGGTTGAATAATGTGTTGGGCAACGAAAACATTTTTTTCTACTCCGTCTCCCTCACTCGGCGACAGAGCAATCGCCAATCTCAACTCACCTACTTCAGAGTTCAGAGGTATGACTACTTGTTGAAAATCTCTTTCGGAAAGCAGGATGCCTCTTTTCATCAACAATTCGGGCGGTGATATGATGCAAGTCTTTCCCACTTCCTCAAGGTGCATAGCGGAACGACCTGCCAAAATGTTGGCAATTTCCTGAAGGGCGCTCCTTGCCAGTTCGCTTTCACTCAGGAAATCGCTTATCGGTAAGTTCGTGTTTAGTTCATCACCAAGTATCTGTTGCAGCATGTGGAACGCTGTTCGGTAGTTAAGACCTAACAAAATGACACCTTTCAGCGAACCTTCAACACTGATGGCAACTGTTATATCCTCCTCGGTATAAGCGGAGATTCTCAACGAAGGTTTACCTCTTTCAATCGTCAACCCTGCCATCCCTTCTAATGCTTCCGCCGCTGCTTTCAAAATCGGGTTTGTCACCTCGGCATACCACATCGCTATATTGCTCAGGTCTTCACTCTCTGATCGGTGCGTTTGAACTTCCAGCATACTTTCACTTCACCCCTCCATGAAACGCTACACCCTGCGGTAGAACCCAAATTGAAGAGGCTCAAAACCGTATGCCGAGGGGTTAAGTAGAACTTCAGACGCGCCTAAAAAGAGAACCCCACCTTTCAAAAGAGACTGAGCGAAACTGTGGAAAATTCGTGGCTTGACTTCAGGTCGGAAGTAAATCAGTAAATTGCGACAGACAAGCAAATGAATACCTTGTGGATATGGATCGCTCAACAAGTCAAGGCGACGAAATTGGACAAATTTCCTGAGTGTTGGTGGGACAACTATTAAGCCATTTTGCACAGTGAAAAGCGGTCGGTAAATGGGAGGGATTTCCTTCATGTCATCCGCGGGGTATTCTCCCTTCTTAGCATGGTTTAAGGCTGCTTCGTCAATGTCAGTAGCGATAATGGTGTGAGCGCCTTGAGGTGCAAGATGGTAAAGGAGAGCTGCAAGCGAGTATGGTTCCTTGCCAATGGAGCAGCCAGCGCTCCAGACCCTTAGCGATTTGAATTCTTTCAACAAATCAGGTAGGATTTCCTTTGCCAAAATATCCCAAATCTGAGGGTCTCTGAAAAATTGAGTGATGTTGATGCCTAAGTTATCAAGCAGATGTTGTCGCAATTTAGGGTTACTGCGCAAGGCAGAAATCAAAATGTCCAGATTGGGAAAATCGTTTCGCTGCATGAAGGCAGTAATAAGCCTTTGCAACTGTTGTGGGTGGTAAGCGCTTAGGTCAAGTTTCAGCACTTGGCTCAAATGCTTGATCTGCTCTTCAGTCAATTCACATCACCTCAATGAACTCACATTTGTTGACCTTGATGAGCCTATTACTTCGTAAACTACCTCGGTTATTCGCTTAGGCAACAACTCTAAAGGCACACTTTCTTCAGCAGCGTTCAACTTCAGCGCTGACTCTGGCATACTCGGAAGGACACAAGTTTCTGGTGACTGAACCATAGTTCTTCCGCCCAATTCTCTCACAGTAAGTAACCCAATAGCACCGTCGCTACCCATACCGGTCATGACAACCCCTATGCATTTTCCACGAAATACATGGGCTGCACTTTCAAAAGTCTTATCGGCAGCAGGACGGACATTATGTAGGGGAGGAGACGAATCTAACCTCAACCGATTTACACGCTCAACGAGCAAGTGGAACCCCGCAGGTGCTAAGTAAACTTTCCCTGGTTGAATTTCCTCTGCGTCCTGAGCCTCTCTGACGGGTAAATTTGAAACTTGGTTGAGGTTATCGGCAAAGAATTTGGTGAAACCGATAGGCATGTGTTGAACAAGCAAGATTGCCGCAGGTAGGTCATAAGGCAATTGCGAAAGCACATAACGAACAGCAGCCGGACCACCTGTTGAAGCAGCGATAACGATTGTTGCCCAGTCCTTGACGCTGAATGGCACAGTTATTGGTCGGCGAATAGTAGGTAATAGTGTCAACAGTGGTCTGGGCTTAGCCTGAGCCGCTGCTTTGACTTTCAATATAAGTTCATCCCTGACTTTGTGAAAGTCCAAAGAAATTGAGCCCGAAGGTTTAGCGATAAAGTCAACTGCCCCCAACTGTAGCGCCTTCAGGGTGACCTCTGAGCCTTCTTTGGTTAAGGCACTTACCATGACAACTGGGGTCGGGCATTCTTTCATGATACGCTCAAGTGTTGTCAACCCATCCATTTCAGGCATCTCAACATCAAGGGTGACGACCGACGGGCGAAGCGTTTTGACAATTTCAATCGCTTCAATACCGTTACTGGCTGTCCCCACAACTTCAATTTCTGGGTCTTCACCAAGCATTCTGGTAATGACCAATCTCATAAAAGCCGAATCGTCCACAACGACTACTTTGCACCATCGTTCCATAGTGCATCCCGCCCTTCAGACAACGAAACCTGATTTGGAACTTGATTCACTAACTTGCACCCAACCACCTTTGGACGACTTGTTTGATTTGTTCGGGCTGGAAGGGTTTAACAACGAAGTCCTTTGCACCTAACTGTAGTGCCTGCATGACTACGCTCTCTTGTCCCAGTGCACTAACCATAACAACTTGGGCGGAAGGGTCCGTTTCCATAATGGACTGAAGAGCCTTTAATCCGTCCATTTCAGGCATAGTGATGTCCAGAAGGACAAGACTCGGATTTTGTTCCTTAAATTTCTGAACAGCCTCAGCACCATTAGCAGCCTCAACGACTTCTAAACCCAAATCCTCAAGCACCTTCTTCAACTTCATGCGAATGAACGCTGCATCGTCTGCAATAAGAACCCTCGGCATTTTTCATCCCTCCAATCACGGCAGGGATAAGTTTATCTGGCGAATTTGCCCTTCTTTGTCTTTGACAAAAAGTATCCCATTAGCGACTTGTAAGCGGATAGAGAAACCAGTGTTTCCACCCACGATTTGAGCAACTAAATTGACTGAGCCATTTAAGTTCTCTAACACCGATTTGACATTTAATTCGCCAATATTTGCGACGGAAGTTTTAGTTGCCATGAGCGAGAAGTTGAGGATTTTCGCCCCGCCAACGATAGCACAGTTAGGTCTTATCGCTCCTTTCATTTTCATGCTCTCAAGCAAATGGGGAACAGCGATGTCAGCAAACCAGAAGGGTTTCGTTGAAACCTCGCTGCGACCTTGACTCGATGGCAAAACAATATGAGCCATTCCAGCCAAACGAGTTCTGGGATGAAAAACACACACGACGACACAAGAACCGATTCCCGGAACCGCCAACACTGTTTCAGGATCACCAGTCACCACGATTTCTCCCAAATTGACTATTCGCTCCTTCACCGTCATTCCCTTCAACACCCCACAGTGACGGGACAGCAGTCAATTTTTCCCACCTTTACATCGGCAAGAAGAAATGGGCAGTCCCGTTGACTGTCCCTTTTGGCAGTTGGATTTGCAATTTCCAGACGGAGTGGAAGACCTTTACTTGCCCTTGACTCAGGAGAAGTGCAGACAGGCTCTGAAGCAAAGAACCCGAAAAGTCAACATGAGTCTGTGGAGGTGTAGGCAATGCTTCTCCGTTCGTTTTAATGGCTTTGCTAAAGCCCATTAACAGGCGGGCTGTCGTTAAGTTCCCGATTTCAGCCAAAACAGACTCTTGAATTTCTGGGTCACTCTCTCCATCCAGCATGTAGGCTGCTAATTCTTCGGCGTCCTTGATAGGGAAAAACATGACCAGGTAGCCCTGCAGGTCACCATAAACACCCACCACAATGGCACGGTAAACTTCCTCCACGCCAACAAATTGACCTACAACGCTTAGAAGTTCATCGGCGTGACACTCAATCCACTCAATAGGATGAAACTCCACATCCGTTCCCAGAAACTCAGTGAGTGCGGTTTCGCATTCCAATTGTGCAAACTTCAATGCTTCTTCAAAGGTGCGGGTAGTTCCCACACCTCATCACCTCCTTATCGTTACTCCGTTTAAGTCAACAATGAGGGCTATGCTTCCATCGCCCAAGATAGTCGCGCCGATGAAGGAGCGAAGGTTGTGCAGAGGATAACCCAAAGGTTTGATGACGATCTCGTCTTTCCCTTCCACTGCTTCAACACTCACTGCTATCAACTTCTCTTGCTGTCGGACTATAACCCCTGTCCCCTCTGTCCTACCATTTGGAATGCCAAGTAGTTTCGCCAGTGAGAAAAGAGGCAAAGGGTTGCCCCTCAAGACCAACACTTTTTCGCCAGTTCCTATTTCCTGAACATCCGACCTTTGCAAATCCAAAACTTCCGTGACACTATGCATTGGTAGCGCAAATAAGCGTCCTCCGACCCGAACCAGAAGCGCTGGGATAATTGCGAGGGTCAAGGGCAAGCGAAGCGTCACCGTTGTGCCCGCTCCGATTTGTGAGTGAAGGTCAATCGTGCCTCCGATTTGTTCCATCGCGTTTTTGACAGCGTCCATCCCGACGCCTCGCCCCGAGACTTCACTGACCTCTTCTTTTGTGCTAAAGCCCGAGCGGAAAATGAACTGGATAGCCTCGTCATCGCTTAAAGAAGATGCTTGCTCTTCTGTGAGCAGCCCGCGCTCAATAGCCTTGCGCCTGATCTTGTTTGGGTCAATTCCCCGTCCGTCATCGCGGACGACAACGATGACGCTGCCTTCTGATTGAGAGGCTGAAATCTCTATGAGACCTTCTGGAGGTTTTCCAGCAGCAATGCGTTCGTCGGGCGGTTCAATTCCGTGGTCAATGGCGTTCCGAACGAGATGGACGAGGCACTCGTTAAGTTTTTCAACTAAAGCCCGGTCAATCTCCGTGTCCTCTCCTTCAATCTTCAATTGAACTCGCTTCCCCATACTTCGCGAAAGTTCGCGAACCAATCTGGGGAATCGTGCAAAAACCACATTTAAAGGAACCATGCGGGTTCTCGTTAGTGACTCCTGCAATTGACTAACTATCCTGCTCACCCGTTCAGTTACCCCTTGCAGTTCCTCAGCGATGCCGTTACCGTTTATCTCTGCAACTTTGCGGACACCTCTTTCAAGCCTCGCTCGTTCAATCACTAACTCGCCGACCAAATTCAGTAAAGCATCCATTTGTTCAATGGAAACACGAACGCTTTGTAGTTCTGCTTGCGGTGCTGTGGATGTTTCAACTTCCTTTTGGGCAGTCACTATTTCGCTGACTTTTTGTCCATCCTTTTGTCGCTGCACTTCAACGACCAAATCATCAAACTTTGTCAACTCTTGCTCCAGTTCTGAAAGGGAATTATCATCGGACAACTTGACTTTAGCGACCAAACGATATTTCGCTCTTCCCGCTTGAATTTCACTGACGGGAGGCTCAAGAGAAACGATTTCACCGTATCTGCTCATAATCAAATACGCTTGAAATGCTCTCACTGAAGGCATCGGACACTCAGGTTTGATGAAAATGTTGAGTGTTACGGGAATTTCTCCAACTGGTGACGAAGGTTTATGGTCAGAAGCATCAGAATCGCTTTGTTGGTCGGAAAGGTTGCTTAACTTTTTGATAAGCATTGATGGGTCTGGTTGCTTCCCGTTTTCTTGAATGGCTAAAACCATCGCCCGCAACATATCCACACACTCAAGTAAAGTGTCCACTAAATCACTTGTGACCTTGCGCGTTCCATTGCGAACTTCTTCAAGTAGGTTCTCCATAGCATGGGCAAGTTGACTCATTTCCGTCAAACCTGCTGCCCCTGCTGAACCTTTGAGAGTGTGGGCATATCGGAAAAGTTCCGCCACTAAAGCAGCGTCCCCTTCTCGCTCTAACTTCAAAAGACCGTTCTCCAAGTTTGCAATGTTCTCTTCTGCTTCGGTGACGAACAGTTCCAATTCGTCCTGACTAAGTTCCACCATTGCCAATCACCCTTTCCCTCGTTGAGTCACAAGGGAATCAGTGTTGTTGTGACATAGCAGCCTCAAGCGTTTCTTCGTCCAACAATCTATTTGCATCCAGTAGCAAAACCAGTTTCCCATCCAATTTCAAAATGCCTTCAAGGCGCCTTGCTTCTTCGGGAGAAACTAAATCGCTGACAGGTTCAATTGAGTCAGAGGCAACTCGTGTGACTTGTTCAACCTCATCAACAGTGAAGCCAACGAGGTGCTCGCCAATTTGTGCAACCATAACCAAGACTTTATCCGTAGAAGTTTCCCCAATTCCTAAAAGCCGTTTAGTGTCAACAACTGCCATAATTCGCCCTCTCAAGTTGACGATGCCCAAGATGAAGGTAGGAGCACCTGGCACCGAAACAATGTCACTTTGCTGAACAATCTCTTGCACATTTTGAATGTCCAAAGCAAAAAGTGTCCCGTTGAGCCGAAAAACAACGATGTTTCGCTCCTGTTTCTCTTCCATCACTTGAACCATTTCCCATCCCTCCTAAGTTAGTTTTAAGGGGCGAGCCTAAGGGCTCGCCCCCTTAAATTCCCCTAACTTCTGTATGAAGCGACAGAGTATCCATCGGTCTTGCGCCCACTAACCTCCCGTGCAAGCCCTTCTTTGAGACGAGCCATAGACTCAGTTTCATCAATCTTGAATTGCTGAACGGATTCGTCCAGTTGAACAGCCATAAGAGCCAACTGCTTTGCATTGCTCGCCATTTCAGTTGCTTGTGCGCTTACCTCCTCGGCAGCAGCGGAGACTTCTTCCATCGCTGCGGAAGTTTGCTCACTTATTTGAGCCACGCTGCGAATTTGCTCGTTCATGTCAGAAGCAGTTGCTGCTAACTCCTCTGTGGCAGCAGCATTTTGCTCTGCTATCGCTGATAATTTCTGAACCGCAGAGATCACCTGCTCCAACACATGTGCCACTTCTTCTTTCGTTCGCTCCAGTGCCTTGCTTTGCTCCCGAACCTTCTGAACCGCTTCAACTATGCTCCCTAAGGCTTGTTCCGCTTCCCCTACGGCTGATGCGTTCTCCGAGACTTGCTCATACACTTCCTTCATTGCCTTAACACTTTCTTCAGCCCCTTGCTGAACCGTCGCAATTAGGTCAGCAATTTCCTTCGTCGCTTGGGCTGACCTTTCTGCAAGTTTCCTGACTTCATCAGCGACGACGGAGAACCCTCTACCTTGTTCCCCAGCCCTTGCTGCTTCAATGGCTGCATTTAGGGCGAGCAAGTTCGTTTGTTGAGCGATATCTGCGATTGTGTTGACGATTTTGCCTATATCGGACATCATCCTGTTCATGTCATCAACTCTTTGGCTTGCTATTTCAACAGCCTTTCTAATCGCCTCCATTGCGGTAAGCATTTGCTTGAGTCTTTGGGAATTCTGTGAAGCGACATTTTGAGCGTCCGAAGCAGCATTAACGCTTTCTGTGACAACTTTCGTTAAGGATTGAAGAGATGTTTGGATTGTCTGGGCTGCTGATGTCAGGTCATTTACCAACTTCGCCTGCTCTTGCGCGCTGCTCGCTATGCTCTCAACCGCTCTGTTGAGTTGCTCAAAAGCTGATTGTGTCCGAGAAGCAATGGAGGCTTGAGTTGTCGCCCCTTGCGCTGCTTCTTGAACTGCCGATGCAATCTGTGCAATTGCTTCCTTAACTTGCTCCACAGCGCTTTCCACTTGATTTGAAGCGCTTCCAACTCGGTTAGAAATCTCTTTGACCTGGGACACAAGTGAACGGAGGTTAGTGAGCATCAAGTCAAGGGAATTGCCTAAGGTATCTCTTTGCGACCTCACAGATGCATTGACAGTCAAATCTCCCTTACCGACTTGCTCCAGTGCTTCCGAGAACTCGCGGATGTAGGCTACCATCTTTCTGAAAGAATTTGCGAGGCTTCCGATTTCGTCTTTCCCTTCGTAGCGAATCTCTTGATTGACATCTCCTTCCGCTATCGCCTCAGCGACCTTGCTCATCTCTCCCAAAGGTTGGGAGATTGTCTTGCTTAGGCGCCAAAAAACCATTGCTGCCCCTAAGGAGATGAGCAGACCAACCAGTGTGAAGGTAAAAACGACCTTCCTGCGCCCCTGTTCAAGAGGTTGAACATAAGTTTGCAAATCATCAAAGTAACCGCTTATGCCTATGACCCAGTCCCAAGATTCGTAGTAGCCGACATAAGCGAACTTTTCGCGGGGTTTAGGGTCCTCCGGGTTTTTCCACCAATAACGAACCAACTCAAACTCGCCGGGGGCTTGCTTTAGTGCCGTGTTTACAATGTCCTGAATGACATACCTGCCGTTTGCGTCCTTAGTCTCCCAGATATTTTCCCCGTCTCTTTCTCCGTCCTTTGAAATGATGTAAACGCCACGCATATTGCCTTTACCGCCGATGACAAATACATAGCCGGACTTGCCGATTTTGATGTCCATGATCGCTTTGCGTATCTTATCATCACTATCCCTTGGGACACCGACATATAGCATCCCGATGATTTTCCCGCTCTTGTCTCGGATAGGCTCATACACAGTGACATACCATTTGTCAACCACGAAGGCAACCCCTCGGTAAGTTGTGCCATTCAAAACAGAAGACACTACAGGGTTAGGCTGACCATCAGGGTTTCGGGCAGGGATGTAAGTTCCGATTGCTCGCTTGCCATCTTTCGTGGGCACACTGGTCGCAACTCTCAACATGTCCCCCTGCTCATTCATTCTCTGGAAAATGGTCACTGTCCCGCCTACGAGTTTAGTTGTATCATCTACAACAGGCACATAGGTTCCAAAGTCGGAAACCATCCCAAGCCATTTCCCACCGATGAGCATTTTCGGCAGAGTAACCGTTACGACTTCGTTGGTGAATTGGTTTACAGCCCTCCATGTAACTTTCTCTTCCGAGAGAGAAATCCCACCTCTGGCTTGGAGGAAGTAGGAGGCTACTTTCAAATTGTGCTCTAACCGCTCCCGAAGTGCAGAGTCATAGGATTCAATCATGTTGTAGACGGACCTGGCAAGTTCTTTGAGTTGCGCATGTGTCACCTTGTCAATCTCACCACCTGCCATCGTAGAAAAGCCTCTGATTTGGATAGTCGCCACAAGAATGTTCACGATTGAGATTGTCAAGACACAAGCGACACCGATGATCATTAACCGCACTCCAACTTTCATGTCACGCAGTGAAAGTCTCCTCAACATCTCACATTACCTCCTTTCGTGGGATTTAACGGCGAGGTTTCAGAAGTTATATTGAACGAAAGTTCCGATGCGATGGTTAGTGCCCGTCGTTAAGCCCTTCCACTTTGTCGTCCAGAAAAGGTAACTGATGCCCAACGAAACACTTGGGCTCAATTTGAAGCGGTTATGGAGATACAAAGCGTGGTTTTTGGTCCGACCTCCATTGGGGACATCGCTGTCTTTAGGGTCATCAAGGGCGTAACCGACAGCGATGCGGTGTTTGGGTGAAATATCGTGGATGAGTTCCACCCAACCACCTTTGCTAGCAATTTCGCGCCCTGTATTGACATTAACGCCTTGAGCGACACCGCCACGGAAATCACTTAAATTGCGACCTGTCCAAATTTCCCCCTGGAGTGTCCACTTTGGTGCGAATTTCCATTGAAAGTCAAGACCTATGCTCTGGCTGTTGAAATTGGTCTTACCCCCAACAGGTTTTGCTGTTCGTTCCCAAGCGTAGTGTCCCCATATTCCCAAAGTTGCCTCTTTTGTTTTCCAAGCCAGTCTACACTGTATGTTTGGAAGCCCACTGTCCTCTCCATCCCTTACCTTATTGCTGTCAAGGTCTTTTGCGTCCACTGCGCCCGTTAACCCCAATGCTACTGCCCAAGTAAGGGGCTTATCTTTGGGAGAGTAACTGAAGCGAATTTGTGGGCGCCGGTCACCAAGGTTGCCCACATTCCACATCGCGGAGTCATCGTTAGGGCACGGAAAGAGAGGAGAAATCAAATCCCAATCTTGCCCCAAAAGGACACTGTAATCCTTTTGGCTAAGTTGAAGATAGGCAAGCCTGATTCTTGGCGCAGGACGAGACTCTGGCGTCGTGTTGTAAGTGTTGTGCCAATCAATCTCCAATTTACCAGTTACATTCCACCTGCCTGACTTAGAGGCATCACTGTAGTTGATTCCGAAGCGGGTAAGTCGTGGGTGAATGGTAATCTGCTGGTCACCAGTTCCCTTTTTGTTCGGGTCACTGGGCGAGTTCACATAAAAAGGCACCGTCGCAAAATTCATTTGCCCACTGTCAAAGAGAGTGTCAAGCCTGAGGAAACCATAGAAACTCAGTTTCGCCCCTGAAGGAACTTCAACTGCAGGTTGGGAAGGTCGCGGTTGTTTCAACTGCTGCAATTGCTCACGCAGGATTTGAATTTCAGTCTGTTGCTGCGAAACGATCCTCTTCAACTCCTCAATTTGCTTTTTCAACTCTTCTACATCCTGAGCCCTTCCCTCCCCGCATGCTACCGACAACAGCACGACTACTGACGCTACAACCGCTGTCCATAAAAACATCCTTCATCACCCTCCTACTCTTGCTCAACGCCTTTTCCGTCCGAAATCCCTTATCGGCAAAAATTATCTAAACTTTAGTCATGAGCCTTAGAGTGGGTAGTGGTCAATTTGTGGGTGAGGGAGACAACCCTTTGTAGCGTCGCCCCTTGCAGGTGACGGTCGTTCAAAAGGATAACTGCCGTCAGGGGCAAGCCCCAGTGCCACCTTTATCACCCATTTTTTTCGCCCACTACCTGTTTGTCCTCCTTCCGAGGAGCAGTTCACTGTCTCTGAGTCATTCAGAAGTTGGCGAGAAACCGATGCAGAAAAGGGGAGCACTACTAAATTGCAAGTTCAGTTTGAAGGCTTTCAATGCACCGAAATGTTGAGGTGTCCACCTTCGGTAGGGCAGGCTAATCGCCAAATATTGAACAGTTGACAGGACTTAGAAAGCCTCATTTGACCTTCAAAGCCTCAACCAACTCCATGGGCTTGAATTGCCAGCGGAGAGCTAATGGGTGCTGGTCAGAATAGTGGGGCGATTTAGGGTCTTCGCTTTGACCTGGCGGCAGGATGTTGAAACCGCGAGGTGGGCTTGTGACCTCAACGAGTTGGATGTAAGCGCCGCGATTTGGTCCAGGTATAGGCGGCAATGGGTCAAAACGCCAAAGAGGCTTACGAAAGCCCCAGTGAGCGATTTCGCCCCGCTCCTTTCTCAACCGCTCAAGCGCCGTCCGCAAGGCTTTGACCATCACGAAGTCTTTGTCTTCGCCGTTCAGGTAATCGCGGGACAACCTGCGGGGAGGCTTGTCTGCAAGGACATACCAAAGCAAACTCGGTTGAATTGCCATTCTGAACAAACTCTTATCGCCGAAATCGCCCAAGTCGTCGGAGAAAACGATGTCCTGCATCGCTTCAAACCAGGCATCAAAAATTGTCGCTGCCACACTCCCTTCGCTGCGCTGGTTGTCCCAACGCTGTAGCAAGTCGGCAATCATTTTGAGTTCCACATCGTCAGCAGCGACTCTTCTTATGGCGCGCAAAAGCAACGGCTTGAAGAAGTCCGCTCGCACATCGTAGCCTTCAATGTCCACGACGAATCGGCGCAAATCTTCCAAGGTCAGTTTGGGTTTGCTTCTCAGCAGGTCAATGATTCGCTTGACATGGTGAATCGCTCCCCATCGCGGCAAATCGCCGTTGTCCCACCAAGGTGCGGGCTTGTTGTTCCAGTTGGCGAAGAAGCCTTGTGGCGGGTTGAGTTGCTGAGGCAATTTCTCAAAGGGCACAAACCCCTTCCAGTCAAACTCGCCTGTTCCCGGTGTTGGAAAGCGTGGGTCAATGCCCTCGGCGCGAATGGGGTAAAGACCGCAGAACCAAAAGCCTATGTCGCCGTCTTTCGTGGCGACGAAAAAGTTATGGCCGGTGGCAATGTAGCGGCACGCTTCCGCAAACTCTTTGATGTTGGTGGCTTTGTGGAAGGCGTAAATTGCCCGAAGCGCTCCGAGTTCTTTGCCCCAGTAGGCTTTTGCCCTTGCGTAAGCGATGCCTGCTTTTTCATCCCAACTCAAGACGACACCATGCACCGTTCGGCAAACTTCCACTTGCACAGGCTCATCTTTGCCCTTGACAAAAATGAGTTCTATCCGCCGTTCCATCGGTCGCCATTCGCCGTTATGCATGTATCGGTATTTGCTTTCCTTGCTCAAGTGCTCAACGAAGATGTCAACATTGTCGCCAGCACCGCTCGTTGTCGTCCACGCCAAATAACGGTTCATGCCGATGAGGACTATAGGGATGCCGGGGAATGTCATGCCGCGGACTTTAAACTTCGGACAGTAAAGGGCGATTTCGTAAGCGATGGATGGAGTTCCCGTCGCCATTTGAGGTCCACCGACCAGAAGGGGGTTGCCCGTCGCCGATTTTTTCGGCGCAACGACCATAGCGTAACTGCCAAAGCGAGTGAACAACCCAAGTCGTTTGCACCATTCAATGCTGTCCCACTCCTCAGCAATGCGAATAGCGGTTAATAACGGGACAGGGGACACAGGGCATGGGAGAAAGTTTAGAGTCTGCTTTTTAGGTTGTGTCTTCCGTGTCCCTTGTCCCGTGTCCCCCGTTACAGTCGTTGGCGATGTTGGGTCGTTTTGCCAAGCCAAATCGTTCAAAACGCTCATGGCTTGAGCGCCGAAGCGGAGTTGCAAGTAAAGCCGAAGTTGCATCATCCTCAACTCTTCACCGCCAGAACTTCCAAATCGCTCCGCCATCATGTGGGCGATGGCGATAGTGTCAGTGACCTTCCAAGGTCGCAACCTCGTTACGCCCAAATCTTTGAGCCGCTGGGGCATCGGTCGTTTGCCTGCATTGACTTGAGCGATGATAGCGTTCACGCCATCGGCGAAGGCTTTTAGAACCAGTTGCTCTTCAGGGCTCAAAGACGCAAATTGCTCCCATCGCTCCGCTTCGGTGTAGCCTAATGTTCGGCGTTGTTTGTCTTGGTCTAAAGCGCTTTCGCCCATAATTTCCGCCAGTTCGCCCTTTGCGGTTCGCCGATAAAGTTCCATTTGTGCCAGTCGGTCTTGGGCTTGAGCGTAGCCGCTGCCGTAGAAGACTCCGTAAAGGCTTGGGGCGTAAATGTGGGGGACACCGAAACGGTCGCGGACGATGCGGACAGTTGCTTCACCGATTTTCAGCGTTTCAACCTTTTGCCCCGCAGCCAAAGTGCAAATTGCTGAAACCACCAACAAAATCGCTGCCATCCGTCTCATCTCCTCATCCTCCTTTCCGCCCAAAACTTTAACGCAAACTTATCGGCAAATCGTGAGGTCGGCAGTTCGGCAAGTTGGGGATGTAATGGATGGCGATTAGTGACCGGCGAACAGCACTAACGCATTACGCCTCACCCTTCACGAAATCACGCCACTATCTCCACCTCAATCGCTCAATGATTGCTTTGTCTTCCAACTCCCACACGATGAAAATCGCTGCCCCGTTGCGACCTTTCAAAGGCAAAGCGTCATGAAGGGCTCCCGCTGGCGATGGCGGCAAAATTTTAGCCCAACGAACTTTCCTGCCGTTATGTTGGACAAGGTAAAGGATGTCATGAGGCGATGATGTTCCAAACCATCGGTGCAGCAGCAACTCCATTCGTCCATCATTGTCCCAATCGCCAGTTAACATGGGATAGGCTGGCAATTCCGCGATTTTCGTCCAACGCCGCAAATCCAACGCTTCGTCACCGTTAGGCAGTTGAAAAAGAGTGCTGCGGTATTCCTGAACCATCTTCCACAACCCCAATCGCAAGGGGCGAAAGGAGATTAGGCGAGGGCGAAAGCGTTTTCGTCCATAGGTTTCGGAAGAAAAAGCAAAACGATGCCCATTTTGCGTCCATGTAGTTATCAGTGGGCTGGGCAGAGGGATTTTCTTTGAGTCAAATTGTCGCACCTTTATTTTCCCACCTTGTTGCCAGATAACCTGAACGGCGACCTTTTCCGTTGGTAGGAAATTGCTGTAAGGCGTAATGAGAAGTTCCTCCCAAAACAGCAGAAACTCCTTTCGCCCGTCACTGTTTAGGTCAATCGCTGCGAAATTTGGCTCAACTATTCCACTTGGGAGAAAAAAAGGCATTACCACATTTAATGATGACCAAACCCTATTTGGAGCAACTCTTGGTGGCTTCAGCGCCAGTTGTGTTGTTATGGTGAAGCGTCGGTCATTTTTGCAAAATTTCCAAACGGTCAAATCTTTTCTGTCCCAAGTAACAATTTCCCAACAACCATCGCCTTCAATGTCGGCTGTCCAAATTCTCGTTGAAGTTGATTTGGGAGGTCTCTTCTCAAACAGCACGGTGGCGGGTGAACCGTTGCCCCAATACACCTCCACCAACCATGCTTCCGTTTTATTGCCTGAACGCAGCCATCGTGTCTTAATGACATCCCTTAAGCCGTCACCGTCAAAATCGCCCCAAGGATAGCCACTTGTCAGCAATCGTTGCACTATTTTCGGGTCAACGGGCTTCCATACTCCGTCAGGTTGAAGGCGAAAGGCAAAAGGACGAGTGTAATGGAGAAGTAGCAGTTTTTCGTCGGCAATCAGTCGGTGTGTTACCTGTCCCTTGACGGTAAAAAGTGGTTTAAAGGTTAATTGTTTGCCGACCATCTTCAACCAACCTAATCGTTGCACTTTCCACTCCTTCCTTAAGCCAAGTGAGAGCAATTTACCTTCTTCCACAAGCACCGAACGCTGTGGCGGTAGCGAACTTGAGAAGTCTCGATTCCACCGACAAACATAAGGCAATTGGGTTGCGTTGGGCTTTTCCAACGGCGAACGAATAAGCCAAATTCTTGGGTCAGTGATGCGTTCGTAGTCGGGTATAAACCAAGTTGGCTGAATTTTTTCCCAATGAAAGCAAACCGCCAAAATTTCGGGTTCGCTGTCGCCGTCCAAATCGGTTGGGACGAGCCGATTGATGCCTAACGGAAGTTCAGCAATGACGGTGCGTTCAACAATCAATGACGATGAACGACAAA